>Ga0160421_1000013_pt1 | contig 283924 bp, 268 predicted proteins | sample TAMARWmetagpilot_FD_108195 | JGI IMG/M metagenome (GOLD analysis project Ga0160421, IMG submission 108195) | Phycosphere-associated microbial communities from TAMU algal ponds, Corpus Christi, Texas, USA - TAMU ARW-7 10/27 metagenome pilot | ecosystem: Engineered > Artificial ecosystem >...
ACTCTCCAATTCATTGAAAATGCGTATAGAACCGGGGCCTATCCCCATCAACGGTAAGCGTATTCACTCGAGTTTCGCTGTCCAAACCAAGAGACCGGTTCGCCGAAGAAAATTTGCACCGCCGTGGCGAAGATCTGCTTTTGGTGGGAAGCAGATTCACGGTTTCGGGGCGACATGCCGCGCAACTGCTGGGCATGATGCCGCCGATAGTGCATATTCGAGAGAGCGCCGATCAAGATGCCCTGCGATGGTCGTTGGAAAGGATGCGCGAGGAATTGCGTTTGGCCCATCCCGGCGGCGCACTGATTGCGCAACATTTGGCGCATATGATACTCATTCAGGCGCTGCGGCTGCATCTGAACGAAAACAAGCATCAAACCGGCTGGTTCACCGCGCTGAAGGATCATAAGGTCTGCGCGACAATATCTGCCATTCACGACGATCCGGCCCGCCGCTGGACGCTTCAGGATCTGGCGGCAGTCGCGGGGATGTCGCGGTCAGTCTTTGCACAGAGGTTCAAGGATGTCGCGGGCGAGACACCAATGGACTATCTGACCCGGTGGCGTATGCTGCTGGCCGGGGAGCGTCTTGAAAACACAAACGACAAACTGTCAGCCATTGCCCCCGCACTAGGCTACGAATCCGAAAGCGCCGTTGCCACAGCGTTCAAGCGGGTCATGGGATGCACGCCGCGTGAATATGCCCGCAACGCTCAGGGCTGATAGGATCTGCCGGCGGCTTGAATACTCGCTTTTGGCGAAGCCACAATTTACCAGGATGAACACTTTCGAAGGCAACACGAAAAGAGTGAACAGATCTGTCTGAAGTCTCCAGCACTATTTGCAATGGCTTCACTGCCTTCGCCTTTCTGATGCTCGCAGTCCTCGATCTCGGTCATTCCTCGCTCAACAGACAGAGGCTGCAATCGGGGTCACAATATTAAACCGAATGCTCGCCTGCGGACACCCGAAGTCCGTTCGTTGCCAAGCATCGACGGGAGCAACCAAATAAGCGAACCCACCAAAGAACGGACTCCGCACATTTGCTGATCTGCATCATCGACGCTGTTCGGTGTTGGAACAATAGCGGCTCGGATGCGTTGGGTTAAGTGACCAGAAAAGAAATGAAAGCATGATGAAGCGGCAAACACACAGCAAACCGCTCCGGGAGCCCCAATCGGAAGTTTCGATGATACGCGAAGAAATACAGGATGTTCTCGTCGATGGTACTCCGCTGGCCAACGCAAGCAATGGCTGAAAACTGTTCTGACCCGGTTGAGCGCAGAACAATCTGAAAATCCGGATCCCGAACGAAGCCATTTGATTTCCGAAGTAAAGGAAATCGTAAAGACGCGCCAGAGTGGCAAGCCGATGTCTGACCATATCCTGTAGGCAGTCGGAAATGCAAAATCTCGACATTTTAACTCTGTCACACAATGAGCTTTCTGGAGCATGATATGTCAATTAGAACAACTCGCCGCGACACAATCACGCGGCCAATATTTAAATGGGCGCGCAAACAGCTTCCGAGTCTTTCCGAAACAGAACGCGACGCCATCGATTCAGGTGAAGTCTGGTGGGACGCGGAGCTGTTCAGCGGAAATCCCGAGTGGGACAAGCTGCTTAACACCGCTCCGGCCACACTAACTGCCAGAGAGCAGTCTTTTCTCGAAGGTCAGTGCGAAGAGCTGTGTTCGATGCTCAACGATTGGGAGATAACCCGCGCAGGCGATTTGCCCGAAAATGTCTGGGACTTCATGAAGTCACAGAAGTTTTTCGGCATGATCATCCCTGAAAAATACGGTGGCCTCGGATTTTCGAATTTTGCCCATTCAGAAGTGGTGCGGCGTATTTCCTCATGCTCGGTCACGGCAGGCGTCACAGTGATGGTGCCAAATTCGCTCGGGCCGGGCGAATTGCTTTTGCAATTCGGAATGGAGAAACAGCGCGAATACTGGCTGCCCCGGCTGGCCAAGGGACAGGAAGTACCTGCCTTCGCCCTGACCAGCGTCCATGCGGGCTCGGATGCCTCGGCCATGCGCGACACCGGCGTCGTCTGCAAGGACAAATGGGAAGGCAAGGAGACACTGGGCGTCCGGCTCAACTGGTCCAAGCGATACATTACGCTGGGGCCAATTTCGACCGTGCTTGGTCTTGCGTTCAAGCTGGAAGACCCTGACGGACTGCTCGGTAACCCGGAAGCAGAAGGCATCACTTGCGCGTTGGTTCCAACCGATCTGCCCGGCGTTACAATCGGTCGCAGACACATTCCTTGCGGTCAGGTTTTCCAAAATGGTCCGAATTCCGGCGAGGACGTTTTCGTGCCGCTCGACCATATCATTGGCGGCCCGGACTATGCCGGCAAGGGCTGGATGATGCTGATGAGCGCGCTCGCAGCAGGCCGCGGTATATCGCTCCCCTCACTATCGTCCGCTGCAGCGTCGACCTCGGCCCATGCGACCGGTGCCTATGCCCGCATTCGCGAGCAGTTCGGCATTCCAGTAGGTAAGTTCGAGGGCGTGCAACGTCGGCTCGGACGGCTTGCCGCCAATGCCTATACGCTGGATGCAGCCCGACACCTGACCTGCGCCGGCCTTGATGAAGGCCGAAGGCTTGCGGTCATTTCGGGCATCATGAAATCCAACGCCACCTACCGCATGCGACAGGCGGTCGATGACGCCATGGATGTGCATGCAGGCAAGACCGTGATTGATGGTCCGAGTAACTATCTGGGAAATTTCCACAAGTCGGTGCCGGTCGGCATCACCGTCGAAGGCGCGAATATTCTGACACGCAACATGATCATATTCGGTCAGGGCGCAATCCGTTGTCATCCCTATCTGCTCGATGAAATCCTGGCGCTGGACAACAAGAATGACGACGAAGCACTCGACGCGTTCGACAAGGCGTTTTGGGCGCATGTCGGCCACTCGGTGAAAACCTTGTTTCGTGCCGCCGGACGAGCCTGGACGGGAGGCGTTTTCGCACCTGCGCCGCCGGGCATTGGCATGACCCTGCCAATTTACAAGAAAATGGCGCGCCATGCGGCAGCTTTCGCCCTCATCTCCGATTTTGCGTTGCTGACGCTTGGAGGGTCGCTGAAACGCAAGGAAATGCTGTCGGCCCGGCTCGGTGATGTTCTGTCTGAACTCTATCTTCTGTCGGCTGTGGTCAAGCGCTGGCACGATGAAGGGCGGATAGAAGCCGATTTTCCGCTGGTCAAATGGGCAGCTGAAGACTCGTTTGCCAAGATTGCTTCTAGTCTTGACGAGGTCCTCGTCAACCTGCCTAACCGTCCGGCGGCGTTCTTCCTGCGGATCATAACTGTGCCCGGCGGCTCGCATACTGGCCCATCCGACGAACTGACCCGCGAATGCGCCGAACTGCTGCTGACCCCGTCGGCAACGCGCGACCGGCTGTCCAGGGGTGTCCAAGCCGTCAGCGGAGACGGCGCCCTGAAGAAACTCGAGGATGCATTCGCTCTCGTTGATGAGATGGAGCCGCTGCGTCGCAAGCTACGAAACGCCAAGGTCACCCTTGATACGGCCGTGGCCAACGGAACTCTGACCGAGGAGCAGGCAGAGCTGCTGCGCAAGGCAGAGGAACTGGTCGACAATGTGGCTGCCGTTGACGATTTTGATCCCTCCGAGATCGGTCGTGGCAACGCAGAGCTTGAATACCGGGAGGCGGCCCAATGACGCAGCGCCAGCCTGTCTATATCGTTGACGGCGCACGTACGCCGTTCATCAAGGCACGCGGTGGCCCGGGTCCGTTCACGCCGGGCGATCTCGCCGTACAATGCGGTCGCCCCCTGCTCGCCCGCCAAAAACTATCGTTGAATGCGTATGATCTGGTGATCCTTGGATGTGTCAACGTCATCGCCGACGAGATGAACCCGGCGCGGGTCGCCGCATTGCGTCTCGGAATGGGCGAGGATCAGGTCGCTTTTACCGTGCAGATCAATTGCGGTTCGGGCATGCAATCGATCGACACCGCCTATCGTTATATCCGCGATGGGTCCGCGGATCTTATCCTTGCCGGCGGTACGGAGGCGCTCAGTCATGCGCCCCTCGTGCTCCGGGAAGAAGCGGTAGAATGGTATGCCGGCATGGCAACAGCCAAGGGTCCGGTTGAACGGATGTCCATGCTCGCCAATGTGAAGGCTGACTTTTTCAAGCCCATTATCGGTCTGGAACGCGGCCTGACCGATCCTATCACTGAACTCAATATGGGGCAGACCGCGGAAATTCTGGCACACCGCTTCGACATCAGCCGTGAAAAGGCGGATCGGTATGCCGTGGAAAGCCATCACCGGCTGGCAAAAGCCCAGAAGGAGGGCTGGCTCGATGGTGAAGTGGAGCCAGCCTTCGACCGGGACGGCAACGTTTACGACAAGGACGACGGCGTCAGACCCGACAGTGAGATGGAGAGCCTGGCGAAGCTCTCACCGGCTTTCGAGAAACCCTATGGCAAGGTCACGCCCGGTAACTCCTCCCAGATCACCGACGGCGCATCCTGGCTCATTCTTGCCAGCGAAGATGCCGTCAAACGCCATGGACTAAAGCCGCTGGCCGTCATTCGAGACAGCGAATGGTCAGCGCTCGATCCCTCGGTGATGGGCCTCGGTCCGGTGCTGTGTTCAACAGAAATGATGAAACGCAACGAATTGACGCGCGAGTCAATCGAGTTGTGGGAGATCAATGAAGCCTTTGCTGCGCAGGTGCTTGCCTGTCTTGCGGCTTGGGAGGACGAGACGTTCTGCCGGGAGGTTCTGGACCTGCCGGATGCGTTTGGTCCTATCGACCGCGACAGTCTCAATGTTGATGGTGGCGCCGTTTCACTTGGCCATCCAGTCGGCACCAGCGGCAACCGGATTGTCTTGCACTTGGTGCGCGCCATGGACCGGCTCGGCAAGAAGCGCGGCATCGCAACCGAATGCATCGGCGGCGGTCAGGGCGGTGCAATGCTTGTGGAGTTGGTGTGATGAACAAACCTGTTCTCTCCGTTATCGGCGAAATAAAACTCGAGCTTGGATCAGGCGATGAGAAAGCCTTTGGCAACTGGCGTCTCCGCCGGGACGAGAGCGGCATTGCCTGGGCGATCCTTGACTGCAAAGGCGCCGGCACGAACACGTTGTCCGAAGCCGTGTTGACGGATTTGTCTAAACTTCTGGATGCCATCGAAAACCAACCGCCCAAACTTCTGGTGCTCCGCTCCGCCAAATCCGGCGGTTTTGCAGCGGGCGCGGACATCTCAGAGTTCCGCGACGCCAAGGACGAAGCATCGGTTATTGATCGTCTTCGCCAAGGCCATTCCGTGATCGACCGGCTTGAAGCGCTTGATTGCCCGACGGTTGCCGTTGTCCATGGCTATGCACTTGGCGGCGGGTTCGAACTGGCGCTCGCATGTGATCACCGTATCGCAATCGACGGCGCATGGTTCGGTTTCCCCGAAGTACGGCTCGGCCTGCACCCCGGCCTCGGGGGAACATTCCGTCTGTCCGAACTTATCGATCCCACGGAAGCGATGACCATGATGCTGACCGGCAAGTCAGCCCATACGAAAAAAGCTAAAAGACTGGGCATCATCGAAGCGGTGATCGAGGAACGGCACGTGCGGGCTGCAGTGCAGACGGTGCTTGGCGAGGGCGAGCGGGAAACCAATCGCGGGCTCAAGGCCGCCGTCTTCGATCTGGGACCTGCGCGCAGGCTCGCTGCCAATCGCATGCGTTCACAGACCGAGGATAAGGCGCCGCAAGACCATTACCCTGCTCCCCATGCCTTGGTCGATCTTTGGGAAAGTCACGGTGGTGATCGCGATGCCATGCAGGACGCCGAGATCCATTCCTTTGCCCGGTTGCTGATGACCGATGCGGCACAGAGCCTCATCCGTGTTTTCTTCCTGCGCGAGGCGCTCAAGAAGAACGGGGCCGGCAAGAGCGATATCGACCACGTCCATGTTGTGGGAGCGGGAGCGATGGGAGCCGAGATTGCCGCGTGGTGCGCGATCAAGGGATTGCGGGTGACAATCAGCGACGTCAAGCTGGAGCAACTTGCAAAGGCTGTGAAGCAGACCCTGGGAAGCGCTGGCGATGCGCACCTCTCTGACATCGAAACACGCGACGCTCTCGATCGCCTGATGCCCGATCCGAAAGGGTACGGGCTTGCCAACGCCGGCCTGATCATCGAGGCAGCACCGGAGAAACCTGATCTGAAACGCGACCTGCTCACTTCAATCGAAGCCGGCGCACGGACCGATGCGATCATTGCCACCAATACATCCAGTCTCGAACTGGGTGGTCTGGCATCGGCGCTGAAGAAGCCAGGCCGGTTTGCAGGGCTGCACTTCTTCAATCCGGTCTCGAAACTGGATCTTGTCGAGGTGGTCTCGCACCCGAAGGCGACGAAAAACACGCTTTCCCGCCTCAACGCTTTCGTCAGCGCGATAGACCACCTGCCTGCGATGGTTAGGACCTATCCGGGTTTTCTCGTCAACCGTGTGTTGACCCCCTATTTGCTCGAGGCGGCGCTGATGGTCGATGAAGGCATGGACGCGGCAGATATAGATCTCGTCGCAGAGTCATTCGGCATGCCGATGGGGCCAATGGAAGTGGCAGACAGGGTCGGCCTTGATATCTGCCTGCATGTTGCCGATAGCCTGCGCGAAAATCTCGACACGCCGATTGCAGGTATTCCGGACTGGATGCGCAAGCGGGTCGAGGCCGGTCGTCTCGGTGCGAAATCAGGCGAAGGCATTTACGTCTGGGAAGACGGCAAGCCCAAGAAGGGCAAGGCTGGAAGTCAACGGCTTCCGCAAGAAGCACAGGATCGTCTCATCCTTCCGATGCTCAACGCCGCAATCGAATGCCTGCGCAAGGATGTTGTCAGTGACGCGGATACGCTCGACGCAGCAATGATCTTTGCAACGGGTTTCGCGCCCTTCCGTGGCGGCCCGGTCCACTATGCAAGCCAGCGCGGCAAAGCTGAAATTGTCGCGACCCTTGAAGAACTGGCGTCACGGCACGGTCCGCGCTTTGCGCCGGACAAGGGCTGGAAAGACTTTGACTGACGCCGACAAGTCCGGCGCGACCGCTGCAGACGCATTGGCTCGACGGCTGATCAATGAGACCGGTGGAGAGATCCGGCTTGCCCTTCCCCTTGGACTGGGCAAGGCAAACGGTATCGTCAACGCGCTGACGCGGGCAGCACGTGATGACCCATCGATCAGCCTGACGATCCTGACCGCCTTGACGCTGCAACGGCCTGCCGCAGATTCAGACCTCGAGCGACGGTTTCTTGAACCCGCGGGAGATCGCCTGTTTGGCCGTCATGAAGCGCTTATCTATGCTGAGATGATCGAGAAGGGCACAATTCCTTCCAATATCGAGGTGCGCGAGTTCTTTTTTCAGGCCGGCAAGTGGCTTGGAAACAGTTATGCGCAACGTCATCACATTTCGACCAACTACACCCATGCGCTTGGCTACGTGCTGGATTTTAAACCGAATGTGGTGGCGCAACTCGTTGCACGCGATGCAGATGGCAGGGTGAGCCTGAGCAGCAACACCGACATCACCATCGACCTGCTGAAGGCAAAGCGCGCGGGGAAAGCCAATTTCATTCTGGCGGCTGAAATCAATGGCCACCTTCCGTTCATGGATGGTCCGGCCGTGGTGGCCAAGACCGAAATCGACATGATGCTGGAGCCGGAGACGTCCTCCGAGCTGTTTTCCGTGGTTCGACGGCCAGTAAGCCTGCAGGATCTGGCCATCGGTCTTCATGTCTCGCAACTCGTCGTCGACGGGGGAACACTGCAGATTGGCATAGGATCGATCGGCGACGCCATTGCGCAATCCCTGTTGCTCCGACACCGTCAGAATGGCGACTATCTGCCAATGATGGAAGCAAACCCGTTTCCCTATTTGGCACCTGAAGTCCATCATGCACCCTTCGAAGACGGTCTCTACGCTGTGACCGAAATGCTGGTTGGCGGCATCCTCGAATTGTTCGAGGGCGGCGTCATCCGCAGGGAGGTCGACGGGGTGGCGATCCATGCGGGCTTCTTTCTGGAGTGTCGCGACTTTTACCGGAAATTGCGGGACATGCCCTCAGAGCGGCGCTCGAAAATCGAGATGATGCCCGTCTCTTTCACCAATTCGCTCTATGGCAATGAGGTGGAAAAGCGCGCCGCGCGGCGCGATGCCCGATTTGTCAACAATGCCATGATCGTCACCTGTCTCGGCGCGGTGGTCTCTGACGGGATCGAAAACGGCCAGGTGGTCAGTGGCGTAGGTGGGCAGTTCAATTTTGTCGAGCAGGCGTTTGCGCTCGAAGGCGGCCGTTCGATCATCACGCTGAATGCGACCCGCGAGAGTGGCGGCAAAACGGTTTCCAACATCCGGTGGGACTACAGCAGTGAAACAGTGCCGCGTCACTACAGGGATATGGTAGTGACGGAATACGGTGTGGCGAATTTGCGGGGCAAGACGGACGAGGAATGCATTGCCGCGATGATCGGCATTGCTGACAGCCGTTTCCAGCTTGCACTTTTCGATCAGGCGAAAAAGGCCGGTAAGATCCGCTCCGACTACAAAATCGATCCCAGCAAATGCCGCAACACGCCAGAGAGTTTGCAACGTTGGCTCGGACGAGCCAGACGCGATGGTCTGTTGCAACAATTTCCCTTCGGCACCGATTTCTCCGAGACCGAGCAGCGTCTCCTGCCGGCACTTGCAATCCTGAAGCGATTCGGCGGGTCTCCTGCAGCTTTGGCGCGACTTTTTGTCCAAGGCCTGATCGCGCGTGATGAGGAAAGGGAGTGCCTCGAAAGGCTAAGGCTTCAGCATTGTTCGACTTGGAAGGAGCGTGTGCTCAAATACCTTGTGATAGGCGCAATCGCTCAGAGCTCGGGAGACTAGGGGCGCAGAAAAATCAGTCCGTTTTTTCACTGTGATGCGGAAACCCCGAGATGGGTTCTGACTATCGGCAATTTCCTGGCAAAGGAAAATTGCCTAAACCCGGCGCATCATGTGACCAAATTTCATCAAGATATCTGGGGCGTTGGTGCGGGGATCAGCAAATGTGCGGAGTCCGTTCTTTGATGGGTTGGCTTGTTTGGTTGCTCCCGTCGATGCTTGGCAACGAACGGACTTCGGGTGTCCGCAGGCGAGCATTTGGTTCAAAATCGTGACCCCGATTGCAGCCTCTGTCTGTTGAGCGAGGAATGACTGAGCGCGCAAACGTGGTCCAATGATGCCTTTGTATCTGGCGTACCCCCATCAGGGGGTCCGGCTTGATTGTTAGTGCATCATGGGCCTGAGCCTGCCCCGAATGCAGGACCTGGGAAATTTCTGGCGTTCAATGTCAGCGAGTCCGCTGACAAGAAAGTGGTCAGTCTCAACGCCCGCCATTAATTTCCTCCAGAATTTGGGAGAGCACGTCATGTCATCGCGGAGACAGGCTGAGGGTATCCACGGGATTATGCAGCGTGACCAAATCGGATCGTCAATGGCCGTCCGCGCCGACTCGGCTTGACCTTGTTCCACCATCAGCCTATTTTCTGAGTGTTCACTCAAAATAATCAGGTGCCATATGAACCGCCCCGTTTCCAGCCGCGACATCTCCATCCCCGAGACCTGGGACCGTTGCGGGCTCCCCGGCTGGACCTATCACAGCAAGGCATTCTTGGAGCTTGAGAAGCAGGAGCTGTTTCGCAAGCACTGGCAAATCGCCTGCCACATTTCAGACCTGCCGGAGCCCGGAAACTACATCGCCTTTGACATGTGCGGGGAACGCGCACTTGTGCTCCGCGGGGCCGATAGTGAGGTTCGAGCTTTTCACAACATGTGCCGGCACCGCGGCGCGCGGGTGGTTGCGGACGAAAAAGGTGGCTGCAAGGGCGCGCTGGTCTGCCCGTTCCATGGCTGGGTCTACAATCTTGATGGCTCCCTGAGAGGGGCCGCGCGGCCGAAATCCTTTCCCGAACTGGACAAGGTCGAGTTCGGACTGCAGCCGCTCGAAGCCGAAATATGGAACGGTTTTGTTTTTGTACGCTTCGAACCGGGTCCGCAGGGCTCGGTGGCTGATTTGTTCGCACCATTCGCAGAAGAAATCGTGCATTTCGACATGGGCAGCGTGGTTCCCGTGGGCGAGATCTGGACAATGACGTCCAAGGTCAACTGGAAATCGGTGCGCGACGTGGACAACGAAGGCTATCACGTGGCACTGGCACACCCCGCGCTTCAGGACCTTTACGGGCGGTCTTATTTCGATGAGCCCTTTGTCGGGGGAATGTCGAGATCCTACGCCGAGTGCAACGAAAACGGGCGGCGATGGAGTGTTCGCAATTACCTCAAGCTCATGCAGCCGCGGCCGAACATGCCCGAACACCTCAAGCGTGCCTGGGTCTATTGGGGATTGTTTCCGAATGCGGTGATCGCGGTCACACCCGAACTTGTTCAGTTTTATCAGGAGTTTCCATTGTCGACGGGAGAAACGCTCCTGCGTGGCTCGATTTATCGCTACCGGGACGAGACCCGGCAGCAGAGGCTCGCCCGGAAGCTCGCCACCCGTATCGACAATGAAACAATGGGCGAGGATGTGCGGCTGACCGAATGGTCAAACGAGGCGATGAATTCGAGCGCCTTCAAGGGCTTCTATCTCTCCGATCTGGAATACGGAGTGCGAAGCCACCACGATCATCTGCGCGCTGTGCTGCCGGTCAGTAACCTTGAAGAACGGCCATCTGAAGACGATGTCGCCCGGCTGAATCAAGAGATGGCCGCCAGCACCTAGTCCAGCCCGGAGCTCCTGCTTCCGGACAGCGATAGACGGTAAACGGGAGGCCGATCGGCGCGCGCCAACGACCCAGTGTTGGGTTCGGCAGGCATCGGCCCGGGAGCGCTAACGACCGTCTCAGCCGTTCCAGATGCCTTCGTGGCGTAAGTCGCGCATTGTGCGTGAAATCCCTTCGTGGAGAATATCGACCATGCTGTCGATCTGGTCGCGGTTGATCACCAGCGGCGGAGACATCACGCACATATGCACGAGCGGCCGCACCAGAAGACCCAGTTCCTGGCAATGACGGTCGATCCGGACACCGACTTCGGTGTCCAGCCGGATCGGATTATGGCTTTCCCGGTCGGCGACGCATTCGACGCAGGCCATCAGTCCCATCCCGCGAACCTCGCCGACCAGTTCGAGCTCCTCCAGTTCCTTCATCCTCTCATGAAAATAGGGGGTGATCCCGCGTGTGTATTCAAGCAATTCATCTTCGAGAATGTCGAGGTTCTTCAAGGCCACAGCGCATCCGATCGGATGGCTGGAATAGGTGAGACCGTGCGCGTACATCGCTTCGGGATGATTGGAGGCTCGCAAACCCTCAAGCAGGCGGTCCGAAACCACCATGCCCCCCAGAGGGAAGTACCCGGATGTGACCCCCTTGGCGAAGGTAATGATGTCGGGAACCACGTCGAAGCAGGTTTCGGAGGCAAACACATGGCCAAGCCGACCGAAACCCGTGACCACCTCGTCGGCGATGAAAAGAATGTCGTGCTTCGTACAGATTTCGCGAATGGCCTTGAAATATCCATCGGGCGGAACGATCACGCCGCCTGAGGCCATGATCGGCTCTCCGACGAAAGCGGCAATGTTTTCGGCGCCGTGCTCCTCCACCGCATCAGCAAACTCGCTGACAAGTTGATCACTAAAATCCTCGATGCTCATTCCATCGGGACGACGGAACGGATCGGGGCAGGACAGGCGAACGGTCAGTTCGTCGGCAAAGTCCATCCAGTTCCGGGACCGTTGGCTTCCGTTCAGGGTCGCCGACAGGTAGGTGCTGCCGTGGTATCCGCCATCGCGGCAGATGATCTTTTTCTTACCCTCGAGCCCGCGAACATTGTTGTAGAATTGGGCAAACCGCAGAGCACTCTCAACCGCGGTCGATCCGCCCGTCGTGAAGAAAACGTGGTTGAGATCGCCGGGCGCATGGCCGGCAATGCGCCTTGCCAGTTCCGCCGATGGTTCGTTGGAGGTGTACCAGGGCGAATTGTAGGACAACTCCATCGCCTGCTCCCTGAGCACGTCGGCCAGCACCTCGTTGCGATGCCCGACATTGGTGCACCACATTCCCGCCGGACCATCGATCAGCTTACGCCCCTTCTCGTCATGCACATACACCCCCTCGCCCGAGCCGAGCATGCCGCGTGCTTCCGCGCCAACAGAACCCGCCGAGGGCCAGGGTTGGATCAGATGATCGGTGGCATCCTGCGTGGCCTTTTCAAACATCCTGTTTTGCGTTTCGGGCATGAGGCGGACTTTCTGGGGCATGTGTTCGGCTCCGGATTTCTCAACAGCCAGAGGCGCCAAATGATGCTCTTATTGAATGGCTGTTCAATCAATTTGACAGAAAAATGGCTTGCATTCAACTGCCTTTTGACCTCCTATTGAAGTGTCCCGATGCAGTCGTTCCGATCACAACAGCCACCCCGGATTACCGGATCATGCCGAGCGGAACGACCGTTCAAAGCGAGGAACTCAATTTGCATCAGCCTGCCTCCACCTCACCAGCCCAGCGTACCGTCCGAGACCCTATCTCACGGTTCGTGCGCTCGGAAACAGGCAAGGGTTGGCTGACGATTTCTCCGCCGCTGCTATATGCCATGCTGCTGTTGATCGGCCCGATCATCGTCATTGTCGCCAACAGCTTCTGGTCGCAGGACTACCTAACCATCGACCGCACGTTCACACTCGAGAACTACAAAGCGGCACTGACCGAACCGATATATCGCGACCTTCTGATGCGTTCGCTGTTCATCTCGGTGACGGTCGCCTTCGTCACCGTCGTGCTGGCCTACCCGATCGCCTGGTTCGTTTCCTTTTACGGCGGCCGCTACAAAGGGCTCTGGCTATTCATCATCACAGTCCCGTTCTGGTCCGGCTATCTGCTGCGAATTCTGTCCTGGAAGGTGATCCTGGGCTACAAGGGCGTGCTCAACACCGGCCTTATGCACCTTGGCGTGATTACCGAGCCGCTCAGTTCGCTGATCTACAATGTCAACGCTGTCATCATCACGCTGGCGCACAGCTGGGCCGCATTTGCGATCCTGCCGCTGTTCGTCTCGCTGGAGAAGCTCGACCGGTCGCTTCTGGAAGTCGCGGCAGACCTGGGCGACGGGCCCGTCAGAAGATTTCTCCGCATCACGCTACCGCTGACAATGCCGGGCATCATTGCAGCCCTGATGATCGTGATGATCCCGACCGTCGGCGATTACGTGACGCCGAAACTTGTCGGCGGCAAGGACGGCGTCATGATCGCCAACGCCATTCAGGTGCAGTTCGGCAGAGCTTCGAACTGGCCGCTCGGCGCGGCACTGGCAGTAAGCACCATGATCATCGTTTCGCTTGTTGCAGGCACTATCGTCTTGGCGCTTACCGGCCTGAAAAGGCTGCTCAAATGAGATTGCTGCCCACCCCAAGAAGACTGCTCGCGGTTTATGTGATCCTGTACGTGGTGATCCTCTATTTTCCGGTGCTGCTGCTTCCGGTCTTCTCGTTCAACGATTCCGCGACGCCGAAACTGCCCTTGGTCGGCTTCACCTTCAGGTGGTACGAATCCCTGGCTGGAAACGCAGCCATGCAGGGCGCAGCCTGGAACTCGCTTATCGTCGGAATCAGCGCAGCTTTCCTGAGCACGGTTCTGGGGATATGTGCCGCGCGCGCCATCACCCGCCATCGCTTCCGCGGAAAGAGCCCGGCCAGCGCCCTTATCATGGCGCCCCTGATACTGCCCGAGATCATCATCGCGATATCACTTCTGGTGGTCCTGCTCGGTCTCGGGCTGCAACTGTCGCTCGTCACAGTGATCCTGGGACATCTGCTTATCTGTCTGCCCTATTCGGTCACGGTCCTGGTATCGGGGTTTGAGGGATTTGATCCCAGCATGGAGGAGGCCTCACGCGACCTGGGTGAAACATCCTTCGGCACGCTCCGCCGGGTGACACTGCCGATGCTTACGCCGTCAATCGTCTCGAGCCTGCTGGTCACTTTCACCATATCGCTCGACGAGTTCATCCTTGCGTTTTTTCTGAGCGGCACCGAGCCGACCCTGCCCGTCTACATCTGGGGACAGTTGAGGTTTGCCGCAAAGCTTCCGAACGTGCTGGCGCTCGGTTCGATACTCATCGCCGCTTCACTGGTGCTGCTCACTGTGGCGGAAATCTTCCGGCGCAGGGCGGAACGCAAAATGGAGCTCCGCCCGTGACAGACCATGCAAATCTTCCCGAAAACCGAACCAGCCAGGCCCATACGCCATGACCGCCTCTCCCATGATCGAGATCCGCAATGTCGACAAGAGCTTCGGCACCTTCCGGGCGCTCGACACGCTAAATGCAACAATCGGCGAAGGGGAGTTTTTTTCGCTTCTAGGACCTTCAGGCTGCGGCAAGACCACATTGCTGCGGATGATCGGCGGGTTTGACGAGCCCTCCTCCGGCGAGATCCTGATCGGCGGAAAATCAATGGCGGGAATTCCGCCGAACCACAGACCCACCAACATGGTGTTTCAGAGTTACGCGATTTTTCCCCATCTCAATGTTGCGGAAAACATCGCCTACGGCCTCAAGCGGCTAAGCCTGGGACGCGCGGAGGAGGAAAAGCGCGTCCAGGAAGCCCTGGCACAGGTCGAACTGTCAGAGCTTGGCCCGAGAATGGGCAATCAGCTCTCGGGAGGACAGCGCCAGCGAGTGGCGCTTGCCCGGGCTCTGGTGATGCGCCCGAAGGTCCTGCTTCTCGACGAACCGCTTTCGGCACTCGACAAGAACCTGCGCGAACAGATGCAGGTGGAACTCAGGCATCTGCAACGCCAGATCGGCATCACATTCGTATTGGTCACGCACGACCAGTATGAAGCGCTGAGCATGTCGGACAGGATCGCAGTGATGTTTGGTGGCCGGATTGCCCAGATCGCGGAACCGAAGGAGATCTACCAGAACCCTGCCACACGCCAGGTCGCGGATTTTCTCGGAGGAATGAACTTCCTCACGGCCTCAACGCTCCAGGTCAGCGGCAATGACTTCACCGCAGCCCTTCCGGGGATCGGAGCGGTTTCCGGCCACCTTTCCGGCAAGACAATTTCCGACCCTGCGAATGCGATCATCGGAATCCGCCCCGAGCGCCTGCGGATTGTCTGGGAAGGCGAAACCGCCGAGCCCATAGTCACCGGTAAGGTTGCCGACCGCAATTACTTCGGAGAGGTAACTTCGCTCGCGGTGAAAATAGAAGGTCAGAACCATCACCTGTCGATTGTGGAAACGAATGACTTCGGCGCTGACGACATCCCGGTCGGTTCGGACATTCGGATCACCTATGACCGGGATGCATTCATCGTGATGCAGGGCTGACTGAAACCTTCGCCCAATTTTCTCAAGCAACAAAAAAGGCGCCGTTTGCCGGCGCCTTTTTCGAACTCTGGTTTGGATATCCTTGATCAGTATCCTGCTTTGATCTTTTCGAATTCAGCGATCATTTTCTGCTTGAGTTCCACCGGGACCGGAGACTGGAAAAGCGTCTTGTCGACGAAGGACTCCACGTCATCGTACCCAGCGCCCTCTAGAGTCTCGGCGTCGATTGCAGCCATGCCCTTGGCGTTACCGTGGCCATAGCCCCATTCGGTGACGATGTAGGAGGAAACCTCCGGAGCAAGGGTGGCATTGAGGTAATCATAGGCTTTGTCCTCGCTGCCTTCGCCGCCTTCAAGCAGCACATAGCCACAAACCCAGGTCGAAAGCCCCTCGTCGGTGTCCTTCTTGATTGCCACAGGCACGTCATCGGCTTGGAGCGTGGTCGCGGTTTCGTTCCACGCCCAGGCCAGATCCACTTCCTCGCCGGCCATCGCCTGGCTCAACTCGGTGTTGTCGGTCCAGTAGATACGGACATTCTCGTGCACGTCCCGCAGGAACGCCGAGGCCTCCTGGAATTGCTCATCGGTCATGCCCGACCAGTCGGTCACGCCGATTGCGAGAGACGCCAGCGCATAGGCATCATCAACATTGTCGGGGATCGAGACCCGATCCTTGAAACCGGGATCCGCAAAGGCTTTCAGTGACTGGATCTCGGATTCGTCTACCTTGTCGGTCCGGTAGGTGACTGCGGTGTTGCCCCATTCAAACGGCACAAGCCAAGCCCTGCCATCCTCGGTCGTCATAAGATCCTGCATGGTCTTGAAGCCGGGCAAGATGTTGTCCCATTCGGATATGCGAGAGGTATCAAGCGGCTTCAGCATGCCGGCGTCCCGCCACTTTGTCACGTTCTGCGAGCAGGGATGGGCCACATCAGCCTTGAAACCGGTGCGAAGTTTCTGGAATGCCTCATCCTCGTCGCCGAAGAACGCGAAGGTCGGCGACATTCCGTGCTTCTCCGCATAGGCGGGATGGAAGGCCGGATCCTCGTAGCCGGCCCAGTCAAAGACTGTCAGTTCACTGTCTTCCGCGAATGCGACCATGGGAGCTGCACCGAGCGAAAACGCGGCGGCGAAACTGAAAACCAACCCTCTGGATGTTATTCTAGTTGTCATTCCTATCTCCTTCATTCGTCTTCTGCGTGAATAGTCAACGGCGTGCCGTCAGCTGCGAAGTGCTTGGGAAATATCGTGCAAAGGGTATCAAGGACGACCTTCAGCGCGGTCTCGCGCTTGTAGTCCTTGCCAAAGAGCATCATTCGCAACCACAGGCCCTCCTGCATTGCGTAAATCGCGTCCCCGGTGCTCTGTGAATCGTAGAGGTAGCCTGCCTCCTGCTTTGCCCGGCGGCAGATCGTGGTCAGCGTGGTGCGGTACTTGTCGTCCCGCTCCCATGCGAGCTTCTGATAGTTTGGCCGGGATTTGGCCTCGGTGATCAGTGCGAACCAGGCCGCAAGTTTGCGATGCGTGCAGATCTTGCGGTCGAGATCGGCCGTCACCAGCGCAAGCAGCTGCGATGCGGTGTCGCTCTTGGCCTTGCTCACCATGGCGATCCAGTTGGCCGTGTACTCGTCCTGCAGGTACCTGATGGTTTCACTCAGCAGATTGTCCTTGCTCGTGAAATGAAAATTCACGATGCCGCGTGACAATCCGGCCCCGTCGGCCACATCCGCCAGTGTGGTGGCTGCGTAGCCCCGCTTTGCCAGCGAATCTATGGTAGCATTGATGAGTTGCTCACGACGCAACGCCTTGGGTTCACGCCGTCTTGATGCTTCCGCAGCCTGGGTGTGCGGCGCCGCGTTTTGGGTCTTCGCTGACTGACTCAATGTGATTCTCCCTGATCGTAAGAGCGTCAGTCTAGGCTTTCATGCCGAAAATATGAGTGGGACAGTGTTCGCCGCTGTCGAGCACCGCCTGCATCGCACTCCATGTCCTGATATTTTTGTCGACATAGTCAGAACCAACCGCTTCTGCGACCGGTTGATACAGCGGACCCTTGAGCCGCTCGAGTTCGGCCCGCGCCACGTCGCGGTACCAGCTATTGCGGTTGACTGTGCGAACATCCACGAATCCGGCTTTTTTCATGGCGCCCTCGTAGCGAGAGGCCGACGCCATGCCAAAGCTAAGCCCTTCTGCTTCAAGATAGGCCTTCATCGCGTCAGACGGCTCTCCATCATGTGACGTCAGCCAATCACTGGCCGCAAAAATACCCGCAGGCTTGAGTACACGATGGATATCGGCAAAGAGCGTTTCCTTGTCGGCCACGTGAACCAGCGCATCCTTGGAAAACACGATATCGAAGCTCTCGGCGGGAAACGGCAACGGCCCCGGGACGCCGCGTACGAAACGCGCCCGATCTGCAAGCCCCTGCTGCGCGGCACGTTTCGTTGCCAGATCGATGACTGGCTGCTCGACGTCAAAGCCGATGATCTCGGCAGGCCGGTATTCGCGGGCCAGAAACAGGGTAATCCCCCCGGACCCGCAGCCGAGGTCGAGCACCCGCTTGCCACTGAAGTCCAGATCCGCGACCACGCGTCGAACCTCGTCCGGTCCGCCAGGCGACAAGTACCCCTCGCCCCAAAGCGCCTCGAGGAAGCGGATCGCTGTGTCATCATATTCAGGCGCGGCTTCATCCGAGGGATGCGCCGCTGTTGCCGGATCGGGATTGCCATCCGTCATGATGGTCTTGGTCCTCACTCATTCGCAATTTCCGAATTATTGGCGGAATGACCCTACAATGCAAGAAATTTGTTGAACGTTCATTCAATAAATAGAAAGAGAACCGTTCTTTCCAGTCTGTTTTCTCAAGCGTTTTAAATGGTTTACGACGCAAGCCGAAAGGTTCACGGCGACACCTCACCAGGACACGGATCACTATCCGCCCACAAGCAGGAAGGCAGTGACTTGCACCTTGCACCGGGAACGATAAGAGCCCGTTCAGAACCGATGCGCGTGTTGTGGAATAAGGAGGCGCAGGTGTGACATTGCGGATTCCAGCGCCTCTGCCCTCGTGATTGGCTGGCTTTGCATGTGCATCTGTAGCCAAAGGCCGTCGGTGAAGGCGTCGATTGAATTGGTCAACAACACCGGGTCCGGGCCGCCACTGACCTCAACAAGCTCCCGGCAGCTTTCCAGCATCGCCTGATGGCGCTCTTTCTCCGCCTCGACGCAGATCTTGTTGTAGAGCGGCTTTGCGCCGGCCTCGCCCCAGAACGAAAACCAAAGTGCCAGCATTTTCTGGCTGCATATTTCCGGACTCAGGTCGACCCGGATAAGTCCGAGGATGCGCCGTAGCGGATCTTCGGCTGACATCGCATCATTCCAAGCATGACCATATTCCTGCAGAAGCCTCGTCAGCGTCTCTGCCAGCAGGCCGTCCTTGTTTTTGAAATGGAAGACCAGCAAGCCCTGCGAAACTTCCGCAGCGGCCGAAACATTGGCGAAGGTCGTCCCGCTGATGCCATGACGGGCAATCACCTCGACCACCGCATCAATGACCCGAGCCTGTGTGCGACTGCTGGTCGGCGAGACCTTCCGGGCATCTTTCCGAGACGTCATAGGCGTTGTCTAGCCCACCATAGAAAAAGATGACAGAACATTTTTTTGACTGAACGCTCAGTTTATTCTAGCTTCGGTTTTTCATCACTGGAGCAGGCCATGAAATATGATGCGATCATTGTAGGCGCCGGACACAATGGCCTCACCGCCGCCTGTTTCATGGCGCGGGCCGGATTGAGAACGGTGATCGTCGAAAAGGAGGACCATGTCGGTGGTGCCGCGGTCAGCCTGTCGCTGACACCCGGATGGACCTATTCAAATTGCTCGTATGTCTGCTCGCTTTTGCGACCGGAAATTATCCGCGCGCTGGAACTGCCCAAGCATGGCCTTCAGGTGATCCCTTACGAGGGCGGCGGCATGTTCAACTCCAAGGGCGACTATTTCGCCTATATGTCCGACCACGATGCGCTACGCCGGGAACTGATCCGACACTCACCGCGCGATGCGGACGGGTACGAGCGCTATTCACGCGCGGTGATGCGCCAGTGCAAATTCATCAAGCCTTTGCTGCTGCGTACCGCGCCCGACCCCGCTTCGCTCAAACCGCGCGACATTTCGGAACTTCTCTATATTCTTAAGCGATTCCATGATCTCGGAGCCCGCGAAATGGCAGAGACCGTGCGCTTCTGGACCATGTCGATCGCCGAGTATCTCGATCAATACTTCGAGACCCCGATGATCAAGGCCTATATCGCCGGCTCCGGAATTATCGGAACCGGCCTTGGACCCTATTCGCCGGGCACCGCCTACGTGCTGCTTCACCACTACATGGGAGAGGTCGACGGCGCCATCGGTGCATGGGGCTTCGCCCGGGGCGGCATGGGATCGATCACCCAGGCAATGGCCCGTTCGTTTGAGGCTTCGGGCGGCGAAATCCGGATGGGTTCGGGACTTGACCATTTCATCGTCCGCGACGGCAAGGTCCGCGGTGTGGTTCTCGACAATGGAGACGAGCTTCACGCAAACACGGTGGTTTCGGGCATGGATGTCCGCCGGACGTTCATCGACCATACCGAGGAAAAGGAACTGCCGCAGGATTTCGTCAAGGGGGTCAAGCGCTACCGCTTCCGCGGTTCGTCAGGCAAGCTCAACATTGCGCTCGACGGGATGCCGACCTTCAACGGCGCACCACAGGATGCCTCGTTCCTGCGCGGCGACCTGCATTTCCTCGACGACATGGATGAGATCGAGCGCGCCTATGACGACTGGAAGGACGGACGCTGGTCGGCGAGCCCCTATGTCGATTTCCTGATCCCGACCCAGATCGACCCGACCATGGCCCCGCCCGGCAAGCACTACGCCACCATCTTCGTGCAATACGCGCCCTATGAGCTGGCCGACGGCGAGTGGGACGACACCAACCGCGAGGCCTTCGCCGAGACCGTGATCTCCAAGATCGAGCGCCACAGTCCGGATTTCCGCAAGCTCATCGTCCACAAGGAGATCAGGACACCCAAGGATATCGAGGATCAGGTAGGCCTGACCGAGGGCAACATCTTCCAGGGCGAACTGACCTTTGACCAGCTTCTGTTCAACCGGCCGGTGCCCGGCTACGCCCAATACCGCTCGCCTATCAAGGGGCTTTACTTGTGCGGCTCCTCCACACATCCCGGAGGCGGGGTCATGGGTGCACCCGGTGCCAACGCAGCACGCGAAGTGCTGAACGATCTCGGCCAAAGGATCGACATGGGGATGTCGGCATGAGCGCACGTTACGATGCAATCGTCATCGGCGCCGGCCATAATGGCCTGGTCGCAGCCGCCATGCTTGCCCGCAAGGACAAGTCCGTTCTCGTAGTCGAAGCGCGCGATCATCCCGGCGGCATGCTCGGCGACCCGGAATTCCGCATTGCACCCCTGCCCTATGCCCTGCGCCCGGACATCGCCAGAGTGCTGCAACTGGACCAGAAACTTCTCCACGGTTCAAACCCGGTCGAGACACTGGCATTCGGCGCCGAGGGGCCGCCACTCCGGATCACCGGTGAACACCTGACCGGTACCGACGCCATGACCGAGCATGATTACCGCGCGCTTCATGCGCGGCTCGGACGACAGGCCCGGGCGCTCGGCACCATGATGCTCGAAACGCCGCCCGGGCTTGGCAAGGCCTCCTGGAGCGAGACGGCGGGACTGGCTCGCATGGCGCTGAGGTTGCGTCTGCTCGGCAAGACCGAGATGCGCGATCTGTTGCGCATCATTCTGTCCAATGTCTGGGATCTACTCCATGACGAGATCGGCGACGGCCCGCTGGCAGGCGCGCTCGCAATGGACGCGACGCTCGGCGGGGCGATGGGGCCACGATCACCGGGCACGGTGTTGACGCTGCTCTATCGAATGGCCTCGCATTCCACACATGGGCAAGGCTTGCGGGTGATGCCTGAGGGCGGTCCCGATGCGCTGGTCCGGGCGCTGACCGACTGTCTGACCACCGCAGGCGGCGAGATACGAACAGGCGCGCCGGTCGAACGGGTCCTTGTCGACGGCGACCGGACCACAGGTGTCAGGCTCGGATCGGGCGAAGAAATCACAGCCCCCACGGTGTTTTCCAATGCCTCACCGAAGGTTACCTTACTTGATCTGCTCGGCGTCGAGCATCTCGACGCCGAATGTGTCCGCCGTTGTCGCAACATGGCAACCAAGGGGATGGTCTCGCGGCTTGATTTCAACATTGCAGAGCCACCCGCGCTGCGCGGCGGGGGAGTGCTCGGCCACTGCCAACGCCTGGTCGCGGCTCCCACCATGCAGACGATCGAAACCGCCTTCAATGCTGCCAAGTATGGCGAACTTCCGGAGCGGCCGGTGTTCGAGGCGTCCTATGACTCAAGCACGAACCGGCTCAGCGTGACCGCCCAGTTCACACCCTACGATCTCAAGGGCGGTTGGACCGATGACGCCAAAGCCCGCCTCTCCGCCTCCGTTCTCACCGTGCTCGACGATGTCCTTCCCGGCGTCGCCTCGACGGTGACCAGTTCACGCGTCATGGCACCCACAGACATCGAAACCGGGTATGGCGCTGCAGGCGGACACTGGCATCACGGCGAGTTACGGGTCGATCAGTTGCTGATGCTTCGTCCCTTCGATGGCGCCGCGCAATACCGGATGCCGGTCGCAGGGCTTTATCTGTGCGGTGCGGGCGCGCATCCCGGAGGCGACATAACCGGCGCGCCCGGTTTCAATGCGGCTCGCGCCGCCCTGCGCGACGGAGGAAAGTGAGATGGCTGCCCCGGCAAAACCGATTCCGCAGGTGCCACTGGGTCTCGAACCCGGCCCCTTCCACGATCGCCTGGTCCAGCACAACCGCCAACAGGCGTGGATGAACTGGATGGGATACGCCTCCCCGTCGGTGCTCGACACGGTCGAGTTCGAGTATTTTGCTATTCGCAACCAGTCGACGCTGTTCGACATTTCGCCGATGTGCAAATACGCCATCACGGGTCCCGACGCCGAAGCCGTGGTCAACCGGCTGGTGACTCGTGACACCCGCAAGCTCCAGCCCGGCCGCGTCGCCTACTGCATTTGGTGCGACGAAGACGGCAATGTTGTCGATGACGGCACGGTCTTCCGCTACTCCCCGACCGAATTTCGGCTCTGCTGTCAGGAACCACAGCTGTCCTGGCTCGAAGACATCGCCTGGGGCTTCGATGTCGAAATCTGCGATGTCACCCGCGACATTGCGGGACTGGCGCTGCAGGGTCCGACCTCCTGCGCGCTGCTCAAGGATCTCGGCCTCGCCGGAATTGAGACGCTCAAGCCCTTCGGCCTCACGACATTCACCATCGCCGGCGCCGAGGTCGGCATCTCGCGCACCGGCTTCACCGGCGATCTCGGCTATGAGCTGTGGATCGACCCCCCCGATGCGCTCGCGGTCTGGGACGCGCTGATGGCGGCGGGAAAACTCCGCGGCCTGCGCGTCATCGGCTACGAGGCGCTGGAGATGGCCCGCATCGAGGCCGGCTTCCTTCTGCCCAAGATCGACTTCCTCTCGGCCCAGACGGTGCTCAGGGCCGACCGCGCCAGCACGCCCTTTGAACTAGGCCTCGATTGGCTGGTGGCGCTCGACAAGCCGCATTTCAACGGCCGCCGCGCGCTGCTGGACTTGTCCCAAAAGCCCCCGCGCCGAAAACTGGTAGCGATCGAGATCGAGCGCGACAAGCCGGCCCACAACGCGCTGGTCTATCACAGGAAGACCCGCGAGGTGGGCATGGTAACTTCGGCCTTGTGGTCTCCGACCTGCAAGCGCAACATCGCTTATGCTTGGCTCGACGCACCCTACGGCCAGTCGATTAACGACAATCTTTGGGTCGAGATCTACGTGCAAAAGGAAATCCGCTGGCAGCGGCGCATGGCAAGGTGCCATCCGGTCGACAAACCGTTTTTTGCGAACCCGCGCCGCACCGCAACACCACCTTCGGACCACTAAGGGTTTACACAAATGGGATGGGCGAAGTGGCAAGAGATTTGTCCGGACTCGAGGGCGAGAACGCGAAGCAGCACGATGAACAGCAAAGCAATTTCGGCGATAAATGCGGAAACCGAACAGGATCGAGAGCAACTTGACCTGTTGCGGCTGCCGCTGGGCGACCCGGGATCGGGAATGCACCGGTATGGCGCTGCCATGTATTTCCACAAACGCGGCAAACTGAATGCTGAACAGCTCGAAGCCTATCGGATCTGCTGCAACCTGGATTTCGAGGATCCCGAACGTGTGATCCGGTCTCGCAAGGATCCGGACGATTAGAAAGGAAAAAGGCCGGAGCGAACGGACGCCCCAGCCCTTTTTCACATCCGCCTCAGATCAAGACTTGAGCTTGGTCCAAACCTTCTCGCGCAGATCCTTTGAGGCTGGCGAGCAGTTCTCGAAAGCGCGCAGCCGGTCATTGTATTCAGCCGGGGTATTGACCGCCGGATCCGTCTTCAGGTCATCCTTGAGGAACTCTCCGGAACCCGCCACCGCATTCGAATAGCCGGTGTAGTTAGATGCGGCCGCAGCGACCTCGGGCGACATCATCCAGTTGACGAAGCGCTTCGCCTCTTCGAGGTTCGGGGCATCCTTCGGCACCGCAATGACATCGGTCCAGAAGGTCGTGCCTTCCTTTGGATAGACATAGACGGCGTTCGGCTTCTCAGCCTTGACCCGGTGCGCCGCGCCATTCCACTGCATGTGAACGGCAACTTCACCGGCGATCATGCGGTCGATGGTTCCATCATTGGAGTAAAGCTTCACATGGGGCTTCTGCGCCATCAGAACGTCGAGGATCTTCTGAGCCTCGGCGGGATCTTCGGTGCACTTGCTCACTCCGGTGTAATAGGCAGCCGCATTCCAGACATCCGACATCTCGTTGAGCATGGCGATGTTGCCCTTGAGTTCATCAGCGGGCTCGAATATTGCCTTCCAGCTTTCCTCGAGCTCGCCGCCCGGAACCATTGCGGGATCGTAGGTAAAGCCTGTTGTACCCCACATGTAGGGCGCGGAGTAAGTGCGATCTTCATCGCCGGCAATGGTGGTGAAAGCCGGCAGCAGGTTCTTGAAGTTCTCCATCTGGTTGACGTCGATCTTGGCCAGCATGCCCTTCTCCACCATCACGCCGAGCGTCGTGGTTCCGGGGAAGATCACGTCATAGCCGCCGCCCCCGGCTTGCAGTTTTGCAAGGAGGTCTTCTTCGGAAGCGTAATTGTCGACTGTGACCTTGGTCCCGGTCTCTTTCTCGTAGCGTTCCAGCAACTCGGGCGAAAAGTAGTTCGACCAGTTGTAAAGGTTGAGTTCGCCGTCAGCCAGTGCGCCACCGGTCATGGCGCCAAGCGAAATCGCCGATGCCATCAGCATTCCGGCTGTATACGGTCCTGCCCTGTTGGTTTTGTTCATGATCTGCTCCAGTTGTTTGCGGGCTTAACGTCTCATCCGGGCCCGTTTTTCCGGTTCTGATCCCGGCCCAGGAATAGGGACAGGGAGACAAGTGAGAGGGATAGGAGCAGCATCAGCGAGGAGATCGCGTTGACCTCCGGGGTGACGCCGGTCCTTACCAAACCAAAAATATAGATGGGCAACGTCGTCGACCCTGCCCCGCCAAGGAAAAAGGTTGTCACGAAATCGTCGAGCGAGATGATGAAAGCCAGCACGAGGCCCGAAAGAATGCCGGGAATGAGCTGTGGCAAAGTCACACGCCAGAACGCCTGAACCGGATTGGCATAGAGGTCGGCTGCCGCCTCACCCATCTTGGGGTCCATACCCTCGAGCCGCGCCCGGATCGGCAGATAGGCGAACGGGATGCAGAATACGATATGGCCTATGATCACCGTGCCGAGGCCGAAGGTGAAACCGAGGCTGGCAAAAAACATCAGCGTCGCCACAGCGGGCACGATCTCCGGAACCGTGATCGGCAGCGCGAACACCGCATTGATGCCCGTCTTGCCCAGAAACCGGTCGTTGCTCGCCATCCGAAGTGCTGCCAGCGTCGCCAGTGTCGTCGAACTCACCGAGGCGACGGAAGCGATGATCAGGGAATTGGTCGCCGCGCCGACGATATCTCGGTTGGCAAAGGCCATGCGGTACCAATCAAGCGAAAAGGCGGTCCAGACGGTCACGGTCCGGTTCTCGTTGAAGGACAGCGCGATCAGGATCAGGATCGGCAGGTAAACATAGGCAAAGAAGATCGCGGTGGCGGTAAACAGACCCGGCCAGTGGCGGGCATCGCCTGGGAACGCGCGTCTGCGGAACGGATTGAGCCTCATTGGCCTCCCTCCAGTTCACCGCGATAGCGCCGTGCGTAGAGCCAGAGCGATGTGAGAACCAGCGTCAGCAGAAACAGCCCCAGCGCCGCGCCGAAGGGCCAGTTGCGCGCAGCACCAAACTGAAAACCGATCAGGTTGCCGATCATCAGCGTCTTGCCGCCGCCAAGCAGTTCCGGCGTGATGTAAGAGCCAAGCGCGGGTACGAACACAAGTACACAGCCCGCCACGATTCCCGGATAGGCAAGCGGCAGAATGACCCGCCGCATCGTCTGCCAGCGGTTGGCGTAAAGATCGAAAGAGGCTTCGACGAGCCGAAGGTCTATCTTCTCAAGGCTCGCATAGATAGGCAGCACCATAAACGGCAGGAACGAGTAGGTGAGCCCCACGGCAACGGCAAAGGAATTGTGCAGCAGCGGCAAGGGTTCGGAGATGATCCCGAGCCACATCAGGGTCGAGTTGATTGTCCCGTGATCCCGCAACAACAGGATCCACGCGTAATTGCGGACAAGAAGATTGGTCCAGAACGGCAACGTCACCATGAAGACGAGCACCGCTTTCCACTTCGCGTCACGGGTTGCCATGAACATCGCCACCGGCAGCCCGACGGCAAGCGAGATTACCATTGTCAGGAATGACAGCCAGACCGACCTGAGAATGATGAACATGTAATTGAGATTGAGCGCCAGAGAGCCGTCGAGTTCGCGTTCAAAGAACAGCCTAATATAGGCTTCAGCGCTGAACTGATCCCACAGAACGCCACCGGAATAGTCCCTGCCCCGAAAAGAGATGTAGGCCATCAGCAAGAGCGGCACGATCATGAATACGGTGATGGCCAGCAGTGCTGGTCCAATCAGCAGGATTCGGAAAAGGGTCTGTTTACCGGCACGGTTCATGACGGATCATCAGCCAGAACCGAAACCGAAGCGGGATCAACCGACCATCCGATCCGGTCCCCGGCGGCAAATGTTTGAGACCGCGCTGCGTTGTTCTGGGATCTTGCGCGCAGTTCCTGGCCGTTTTCGAGTTTGAAATGAAAGATCGTGTCGGTGCCGTGATACACGACATTTGAAACGACACCGGCCAGACTTCCGTCCGTTGGTGCGGAAAGCGCTATGCATTCGGGCCGGATCGCAAGCAAGGCATCATCGCCGATCGGCGCAAGGGCCGCTTGGCTGGAGCGCAGACAATCTCCTTCGGCTATTGCAAACTCGTTCACCCCGGTAGTTTTCGCCGGCAGCAGGTTGATTTCGCCGACGAAGCCGGCCACGAATCGGTGCTGGGGCTTGTTGTATATGTCGCGTGGCGTCCCGATCTGCAGGATTTCCCCGCGATTCATCACCGCGATCCGGTCCGACATGGTAAGCGCCTCGTCCTGGTCGTGGGTCACGAAGACGAAGGTAATGCCGGTATCTGTCTGCAGCCGCTTGAGTTCCAGTTGCATTTCCTTGCGCAGCTGCAGATCGAGCGCCGAAAGCGGCTCGTCGAGCAACAGCACCTTCGGCTGCGGAGCCAGGGCCCTTGCCAGCGCCACGCGTTGCTGCTGTCCGCCGGATATCTGGGTGATGCGCCTGTCGGCCATGGCTTCGAGCTGAACCAGCCGCAGCATGTCTTCCGTAACCGACTTGATCCGGTCCTTGGGGCGACCCAGCATTTCAAGCCCGAACGAGATGTTCTGTGCTACAGTCATGTGCGGGAACAACGCATAGTTCTGAAAGACCGTATTGACCGGCCGCTGGTATGGGGGTTTGCCGGAGAAATCCTCCCCGTCAAGCAGAACCTCCCCTAAGGTGGGCTGCTCGAAACCGGCGATCAGCCGCAACAACGTGGTCTTGCCGCACCCCGATGGCCCGAGCAAGGTGAAGAACTCGTTTTGCCGGATCTCGACAGACACATCATCGAGCGCCCGAAAGGCATGGGCACCTGCTCCGAAGACCTTGCTCACCGATCTTACTGCGACAGCAGAGCAATCCTGTTGCAATGCGGATTCTTGAGCGGATGATGGTCCTGAAGTGGTCAAGGGCGCTCCTTCAAGGCACTGCACGTTATCAAATCAGGCGCTCTACAAAATGATGCGGCGTTTTCAGGCGCTTGCGGACAAGCACCTGGCAACATTCTGGCCAAGCGGGTACTGAATGATCGTTCAGCAATTAGCCGTCGATGTCAAGTTGACGGCTTCCTTGCCTCAAAATTAGGGAAGATGCAGTCTACGAATCTTGGACCGTTGGTTTATCTAGTATTATGGCGGTTATCGCGCTGACGGACTGAGGATGTAAACGGGGTGGGGTAACGCGGCCGGTCCCGTGCACCCGGTCACCGAAATAAGTAGATCACTCGTCTATTCGCTAACTTGCGCAATGGTTAGGTTCGCCAAAGCATACACCAATCACACCACGAACTTCCTCGCCCTGATTGTCCGGATCTTGCCGTCTTCATCTGCGACGATTTCGAACCTGACCCGCTCGAAGCGCATGACCCATTCGAGGATGGCGATCCGGGCATCGGGATTGTTCATGCACCACGCATGCTCGGTCATGCGCTTCACGGCCTGACCAAGCCCCTTGCGGTAACCGTGGCCAAAGGCTTCGCGGTCCGAAACAGCCGTGATGCCGCGCGGCGTCTTGAGGTCACTTCGGACGGTGGATTCACTAACACCGACCCGGCTTACAGCAAATTGATCGGACCTGAGCTCCCGGAGCACAAAGGCTGACGTTTCGGCGGCGGTGTAAAAGGCGTCGCTGATCGATTTCGGTCCGTTGAGCACTTTGGCATGGCACTCGGTGGTATGCTGGACATCACGAAGAGCCTGGCGATAGCCGCGGAAAAAGGGGCGTATTGTCGTCATTGTGCACCTCAGCTCTCTCCACCAAGGCGTCTCAGGCGCTGGGTGGCGGAGCGACAGTTCGCGTGCCAATGCGTCGTCATTGCGTCCTGACCGGAAGACGCACGATGTATAGTTTCTGGCGCTTCTGGGTTTCCGCTCTTGATCGCTCTTCCTTACGAGACGTTGGACGATCCTGCCGAACACCCGATGCGCGGTTGAGCATCGGAGGTGGTCACTGTTTCAACCGGCGCACCAAGTGTCGCAAGCGGGCGGCGATATCGCTGTCGCTCCTGACCGTGCCATCAAGCACATCTCGAAACAGCTCTGCGCATTCATCCGTGATGGCTTCCAACAGGGCGCGGTTTCATTTCACCTCACCCAGTCTGACTACATTCAGATGCTTGCTCTATAAAACCCTGAAATTCCGGGTCATTTGGCACTTCTACCGAGATCGCAGAACGCGTGTTTGCGCAGTTTTGACTCCAAGTGACCCGAGACCGGTTCGCCCAAGAAAATTTGGACCGCCAGCTACCCCGGACTGGGCTACTCCCCATCCCTTGGGCAGGTTCTGGCGTACAGGGGCACCAAATTGCCGTTTTGCGTTCAAGTGGACTGCCCTTTTTGCTCTTGCTCTTACGACCCTTGTTTTGCATTTTCTTTTCAGGCCGCTGAAAAGGTACCAGGCCGACAATCTCTTGGGGGCCAACTCAGCAATGCGTTTGTGTTTTCTGACAGTGACAGTCGTGTGTTTGGTTACACTCTTTCCTGAAAAATCAGACGCAAAGTCCTGTGTAATTTCGGATCCAACAGATCGTGCTTTGAATGTCCGGGAAACACCGAACGGCCGAGTCATTAACAGGCTCAGGAACGGGCGGACGGTGGAAATCACGCAATTTGAGAATGATGCAAAAGGCAGACCTTGGGGTTATGCCACGGGTTACTATAAGGGCCGTTTCCGTAATTGGGGGTGGGTCTTCATGGCAGCGGTCGCCTGCGATGGCGCACAGGACATTTCGCAAATTGATGGCAAATCATGTGTTGTTGCAGATCCGGTTGATCCAACACTGAACGTACGTGCCACACCGAATGGAGAATTGATCAACCGCCTTCGCAACGGCAGGAAAATCAAAATAACCGAGATCCGGAACGATGCGCAGGGTCGCCCTTGGGGCTATGCCGTTGGGAATTACCAGGGCCAATTCCGAAAATGGGGCTGGGTCTTTCTGCGAAATGTGGATTGCTCAGCTTCGCAGCCTGACCGGGCAGTCGCCGCAGATCCCGGTCGCTCTGAGGCGCCAGTCACGTCATCGATTGAAATCGAAGTCAAAAAGCCGAGCCAGGAGCAGCAGCAGGACTTCAATGCATGGCTGGGCATAAGCTGATGCCGGTGAGAATGAAAAAACTGCACATGGGCGGAATTGCAAGGCTCCTCACATTCAGGTGGCTGTGCGGGTTGATCATGCCTTTTCTCATGGTCCAGCCATCAATGGCCTTTGAGGAAACATTTGGCGGGATCGGCGCGGGTGCGACCGGGGCGCGCGTCACCATGAACAATATCACCTTTGCCTATGAAGCCAGGGTGAGCGTCAAGAGCTTGCTCGGGGAGCCGGTGGTTGCAGCGTCGTTTCGTTGGCTGCTTGATCCCAGTGCCAGCGGTGTGGAATTGCGGGTCCTTTCTGGAGACAAGCTTGAAAAGCGTCCCGTACCGGTAAGCGAGCTTGGTGAAGAGGCAGCCAAGAAACTGGGCATTTCCGATGTGAAATTGCGTCTGGTGGTGCGGGCTGGCAAGAACAGGTATGTCATGTTCATTGACGCTGGCGCGATCGCAAGGGGGGATGGGAAAAGCTGGTCTTACAATGTTGCGGGATCACCGAATTATGACAGGCTCTTGCTAAGCAGCTTTGCGTCTGAAGACGCGCCGAACCTTTATGTTTCTGCAGAAGAGGCAAGGGCGGCCATGAAAAGTGGTTTGCAACCAGAATCCTTGAGTGTTCATTCTTTTTCGGTCTCTGACCAGAAACTGGTTCGGTGGTACGAGAACAACAGTAAGGAACGGAGAATCCCGGGCCGGATTTCGCTCCTCCGCCGTTTGTCGGACTCCGTTGAGAGAAATTTCGGCTATGACGTTGATGTTGATGCCATGTTGCAAAGCGCGGAACAGGCTGGTCTTGCCATGTCTGGCGACAGGTTGGCCCGGTACCAGACGCAGTATGACACACTCACCGAATACATAGACAAACTGAAAGATATCCCGGAGCGCTTCCGCGAAAACGGAAATGAAAAGGCCTATGAGGAAGACGTAGCCAACATTGAAGAAGAGATCCGAAAGCAGGAGGCCGCGCAGGTCGCGAACAACAACACGCCCGAACAGGAGCCGTCGAAATCCACTTCCAGTGCGGCGGCGCCGGCTTCAGGCGATGAAGGCGGCTACGTTTTGCACCATGCTTATGTCCGCACATACCGGGCGAACGAGGAGATACCGGATTTCCGAGTGGGTGGAGAGTGCCCGCCTCCGTATCCAAGAAGCAGCCGAGGTCCAATGCGCAAGATTAAGTGCGTTGTGCGCGAGGTCTATCCTGTGTGGTCGATTCACAGCCTGTGTCATCACAACACCAAGAAAATAACCCGCGTTGCCCATGACTCCAAAGGGCTGGTTGTTTCTTATATTCCGGAAGACAGGTTTGCTGCCCGAACCCTTCAGAGATGGGGCGAAGCGGAGGTTTCGGATTACGCGCGAAGTGAGGCCGGATACGCAGGGTTGTTCGATCAAATGTTTGAACAAATCCAGCAAGGCACAAGCGGAAAGGTGATGGAAACCTGGGGGGATACAAGAAAGTTTACCAGCAAGTGGAACGATCTTGTGAAATTCCGGGCCGCCATGCGTGAGGTTAATTGCGCCAGCGATGACTATGACCGTTTCAATAGAAAGCCAAACTTGAAATAGTCTGAAATTCCTTTTGGCCAAGCCTGCTGAGCATGAGAATCTGTTTCAATAGTTTATGAGACCGGCCGAAAGGTTGCGAGTTTGTGTGTCATGTCCCTGATGCTGGAAAATGGTGATCCATGCGGTGGCACATTCGACGGCGAGCATTCGACTGGAGTAGCCGCCTGAAAGTGGTCCATCAACCGGGATAGTTTTGTCCCGCAATTGGAGGATCAGCGATGGCTGGAAAACGAGAGAAGCCCGAAGAGATTGTATCGAAACTTCATCAGGTTGAAGTGCAGGGACAGGGCCGACGGTCGCCGAAGCGGTGCGCCAGGCCGGCGTGACGCAGCAAACGTTTTATCGATGGCGCAAGCTCTATGGCGGCCATTGCCAGAGCAATGAATGCCGATCACCGGAAATCTGTTGCGGTACTTTCAGCTCGCAAGCTGACGCCATTCGGTCAATGCCAGGCGGATGATTTGGGGCAAGGTCTTAAAGTACCGGAACGAAGATCGCAGGGTCATCCCGCCACGTTAAGCGACCGCCCTCCCCGCTCCAGGATTTTGTTTTGACAGTGCCCTTCGACGAATTTGTTCGGGATCAGCGTCGAGAAGGCGCGCCATGTTTTCCCTTCCATCCGAGAGTGGAAGAAAAGGAATTCTGGCCGGATGCCAACTGACAAGCCCCTGCCCACAGAAAGCGGACAAAACCGTTAGCCGCTCTCCCAAATGAGGGAGGCGCAGGCTGGAGGCCGTTGCTACCTGTTCGCAATACGCAAACGGGAGAGCCATCGTGATCCAATCCAAAAGGCGTCATGCGCGGTCCGCTTGCCGGCCAAGGCGCTTTTCCGCCACCAGGCAGGTTCTTGCCGCCACGGCGCTGTTCCTTGCCGGAGCACCGCTTGCGGGCGCACAGGAAGAACTCACGGAAGCCGAAAGGCAAAGGCTGGCCGCTGCCGATGTCGTCATCGGCGCCGAGGTGGTCTTGCCCGAGCTGCGATTGCCCTTCCACGACCCGTTCGATGGCCGCGCGCTCGCCGAGCACTGGACGGCCATCAATGCCGACGAGAACAAGTATGTCCTGGAAGACGGTGCGATCTTTGCGCTCCAAAGCGGCGGAAACGCCCATCCGTCGAACGAGGCGGCAGACAATGTTTTCGTCGCAAACGGCATCATGCCGGATCAGGATTTCGACCTGTCGCTGCGCGTCAAACTCGATCCGAAAACAGGCTACGAGGATGTCTGGGTGGGACTGTGGGCCGACGCCGACAACTATCTCGCGGCCAATCTGTCTGTTTACACCAAGGGCTGCGGCGCCAGCCTCTACCTGAAAGTGAGTAACCGCCGCACCCTCTCGGGTGAAGAAAAGCCGGATGAAACCGGCTTCACCAAGAACCTTCTGGACGGGCCGATCGTCAAGCGCATCTGCGACAAGAAGGGCCGTGCCGCGGGTGACCAGGTCATCGCCGTTCTCAACGACACCGGGTTCACCCTGGGGCTGTCGCGTCGCGGCTATCGATATCAAGCCAGCATCACCCTCGATGTCCCGCCCGGTACCGGTGGAACCGGGGACGGTGGAACCGAAACCTACTCGACTTCTTTCGTTTCACGCGTGGAGCCCTTCGGGCAGCCCTTCTTCATGCTCGGTCAGTCGAGCAAGGCCGGCAACGGCGAAACCAGCGCGCTGTTCGAAGACCTCACCATCGTCGCAGCGCAATGAAAACGAAGAGGCTTGCGGATATGACGCTTTTCAAAACCTGTTCGGCAGCACTTCTATCGGTCGGCCTGGCGGTCTCCGGCTTCGCGGCGAAACCTGCCATGGCCCAGGACATGGACATTGCCAAGGCCCAGGACCTCGTCCGCCTGCTGTTTGCCAAGCACACCGCACGCTTCCAGACCGGCGACACGCCGCTGATGAACGAGCCCGGGCTGATGAAGCGCTTCCTGGTCGACTGTCTTGCCGTCGAAGGGCTACAGGGAAGACTGCAATTCGACCCGATCTACGGGGCGCAGGATGCCGACATCTCCGACCTCAGGGTCTTTGCCGACCCGGATGCGCCGATCCTGCGCGGCGCCGCGCAGATCCATCTCGCCTTCAGCAATTTCGGTACCCCGCGCCTGTTCATCTACACGTTGATCAAGGCGGCCAATGGCGAATGGCAGATCAACGATATCTATTCCGATGATGACGGCTGGACGCTGACGGGGCTGATGCGTGAACAGGGCATCGCCAATGTCGCCTGTGATCCCGGTGCGGAAGTCACCCTGTTCGATCCGCCGGCAGGCAATGCTCAGGTGACAAACGATTCCGGCATGGAAGATGGCGATCTTCCCGCCCATATGGATGGCGGCGAGATGGCCGTCCAACCGACCGGATCCGATCCTGACGCCGATGTCGGCATGGAGCAGGGCGACACACCGGCCTACACCGATGGTGCAGGCGGCAGCGACCTCGTGTTCATCGTCGACGCCTCCGGCTCGATGTGGGGCCAGGTCGACGGAACGGCCAAGATCAGCACTGCAAAGCAGGCGCTCACCGGCCTGATCGGCGATCTGGGCGCGAGCACCAATGTCGGGCTGATTGCCTACGGCCATCGCCGAGAGGGCGACTGCGGCGATATCGAGACCCTGCTCCCGGTCGCAAATCACTCCCCCGATGCGATCGGGCTGGCGATCAACGGCATCACCCCGCGCGGCAAGACGCCGATCGCCGCGGCACTCGAGGCTGCCGCCGGCACGTTCCCCGCAGCTGACCGCCAGGCCAATGTGCTGTTGATTTCAGATGGCCGCGAGACTTGCGGGGGTGATCCATGCGCGGCGGCCCGCGCGCTTTCCGCGCAAGGCATCAAGACCCGGGTTCATGTCGTGGGCTTCGACCTGTCGGAAGAGGAAAGCCGGGCGCTGCAATGCATCGCAGAGGAAGGCAACGGCAACTATTACACCGCCAACAATGCCCAGGAGTTCGTCGATGCGGTCAAACAGGCCGTCAAAGCGACGGAGGAAGAAACCGCGGCGCTGTCAGAGCCCGAACCACGGCCCCCGCACCAGGCAAAGGCCTACTTCATCGAAACCTTTGACGGCCCGGAGATCGACACTGCCTGGTCGGTCACAAACGAGGTCGCTGAGCTGAAGGCGCTCGATGGCAAGGGTGCGCTGTTCATCGCCGCTTCGGGCAAGAAGGACAACTACGATCATGCCGAGGCGATGAACCGGCTGGAACTCGACAAGCAATTGCCCGATGGCGATTTCGATCTCGTGCTCGATCTGCGCATGGCGCTGCAGACCGGCAGGGAACACGTCTGGCTGTCGATTGCAGAGGACCCGGCCAACCAGATCGGCGCCCTGTTCTGGGCCGGCTGGAAAGGCTGCGGTCCCGCGCTGCACCTTTCGCTCTCCAAACTCAGCGGCGAAGCTGGCGCCAAACCGGAAAAGACCGGTTTCGACATATCGCTCTTCGGAGGCCCGATGGTCGACAATGTCTGTAGCAAGGCACCGCGAGCCTATGGTGACCAGATCCTCGAGGCGCTTTACACTGACGGGGCCACGCTGCGACTCAAGCGTCGTGGGCGCAAGGTCACGGCCGCTGTTGAGATGCAACTTCCCGCCTTCGAAGACTACGAGGCTCGCATCGTGACGGTCGAAACCGAGCCGGTAACCGCGCTGCGTCTGTCCGGAAAGCCCGGCATTTTCGCCGGACAATGGTCAAAGGCTGCCCCTGGAGAAAGCCACTACTTCCTTGAGCGCTTTGCCATCGAGGAGATCGCCCAATGACCGCGCTCGGGCGCGCAGCCGGGGTTGTGTTTGCTGCTGCGCTCCTGCTGCCGCTCCAAGCCGGACCGGGACAAGCCCAGCAGCAGCCGGATGTGAGACTGGAAGCGCTCAGATGCGCGGCCGGGTTCGGCTGCATGACCCAATGCGAAATGCTGACCGCTTTGGGCCTTTCAAGCTCTGACGATGCCAGGAATCTCTACGCATCGGACCATCCCGCCGACTATGTACGCGACGTCGAAAAGCTGAAGGGACAGGCGCCGGACAGTTGCGCCACCGGCGAGGCAATGGCCGCCGGCGGCAGCTCTGACAGCAGCTCCGATACCATGGCGGCGGCTGGTGATGCGCAGTCGGGGAGTTCAACGAAACCGGCAGAACCGTCCGGCCCCGCACCCGACTACACTGCCTGGGAAGGCTATTCCGAAACCGGCTGTGTCGGCACCCGGCTCGACGATCCGAGCTTCGTGATGCAGCGCTCCCTGAAGGTTCTCGCCTGCTTCAAGGGTGAAGACGAAAGCTTCTCCGAATGCGGCATGAACCCGGCCCGCGCTGTTTGCCTGATGAACGGCTATTCCGATGTCGCCTGCTACGGGATCACACGGGCCCAGGCGGCCGCAAACATCGATGCCGTCTGTCAGAACGGCTCGTGCCCGGCCTTCAGCTATGTCGTCTGCAAGTGATTGCAGCGCGGCGACCCAGCGGCAGCACCTTCTCACCCTTTGAACACCTGAGAATATTGACTTCGGATGAGATCCTCACCCATTTGGGAGAGGCATGGGGGCATCCTTCCCGGTCATGATGGGCACGTCGGTTCAACCCGGAAATCGGAAGGATGAATTATGAAGAGACTGCTGATCGTGTTCGCTCTGGCCTGCCTGTCGCTGGCCTTTATCGGCTCCAAGGATGCCAGTGCGGTAACATTTTGCACCGTCAAGTCCGTAGGCGCCGAAAGCAAGGGTCACAAGACCGCCGCGGGCGCCAAGGCCCGGGCATGGGTCAACTGGCAAGGCAAGATGCGAAATCAGTATGGCAGGAAGTTTTCCCTCGCCCGCGCCCGACCTGTGAGCGGATACCCGAAAACCTCCAAGCAGGGTCGCTTCAACTTCTCAGCAAGGGTCGCAGCTCAGGGCTGCTACAGCGGTAGCCAGGTCTGCACCACGGGTGTCCCCAACTGCCTGTGCATGTCCTACGACGAGGCCAAGCGAAACCGGTGTGATTTCTATGCGCGCTGAGCGCCCGAAGGTCGGACCGGCAGGCACGGTGTTGGTGGCAGCCGCTATGGCTGCCGCCGCTTTCAACCCGGCCTCGGCCAATTCCCGTTTGCAAGGCGCGGCCTGCGACTCCAGCCCAAGTAACCTGGATCGACGCCAATACTATTTCAGCCAGCCGAGCGGACCCGACATGATGCGGGCTGCAAGCTCGGTCTGGCTGTGAACGCCCATCTTGTGAAAGGCTTTCTTCAGGTGTCCGCGCACCGTGGAGACGAGAATGCCCAACTCCTCGGCAATGCCATCGAGGTTCCGTCCCGCGGCGACCGAAAGCACGATCTCGGCTTCCTTGCCGGTCAGGCCGTAGGTAAGTTCGGCAAGAACCCGCCTGCTTTCGCTTGCCGGTTCCGTCTCGTCAGGCGCCCGCAGGATCAGGATGCCCGCCGGTCCCTGCCGCTGCAACCCGGTCTGCTTCAGCGCCTCCGGATAGAAATGATAGCCGACAGGGAATTCGTCGTGCTTGACGATTCTCTCGGTCATTGACGCCGCGGTTTCGGCCGACTGGCTGCCCGACAGCAATAGCCGGGTCGCCCGAACCACGTCGTCAGCATTGCCCGCACTCTGCGTAATCTGAGGAAAAAGCCGCGCCAGCGCTTGGTCGTAGGTCGCGTTCGAATGCAGCAACTCGCCTTCCTTGTCGAGGATGGCGACGCCGATCTGCAGCCGCTCGATCACCCCCTGCAGCAGAACGCCGAGCGTCGCATTCATCATCACCTGGCGGTTGATGTTGAAGGCGCGCTCCCAGTGCGGCATCACCCGGCTGATACGCGCCTGCAGCTCTTCCTCGGAATTGCTTTCCGAACGCTCCGCCTCGTAGATCATCCGGTAGATGATTTCGGCCCAGCGGCTGTCGTCGTCTATGGCATTGTAGCAAAGTTCCACCAGTTCGTCCGGGCTGAGCCTCGTGTTCCGGAAACTGTCAAACCGCGCCAGCATGGCCGAGGCGACCTGCTCGACATCAACCTCCTGGTGTTCGGCAACCGGCCGGCTGCGCCGCTCCGCCCAATCGAGGATCCGGCCGCTGATGTTGAATTTCCGCTCCTCGAGAAACAATGCCGAGCGCGCGCCCTGCACCCGCTCCGAGGCGATGTCGTCGACCCCGATGCCGCGGAGAAACCGTTCGATCGGCGCCAGAAAGCCGCCATCCCGCAGCATCGCGTCTTCCCCGCCGAACATGATCAGGCAGCGGGTCCCGGACGCGACCTTTGCGCCGCGCGGCCATTTCCATGCCGACAGCATGCCGTTGAAGATGTTGGCCCAGTAGGAAACCGTAGGCGTCGGCCATGCCAACGGGTCGTCAATCAACTTCTGGATGATATCGCGGTCCGAACTCATCACGTCCGCCAGGTGCTGGCGGTCTTCCAGATGGCTTCCAAGGAACGTGTAGAGGTGGTGCAGTGCCTGTTCGTCCCGCTCGTCGGGTGTCTTGAGCCGAAGCCTGACTTGCATGAAGGTCTTGCCGACCAGCGCCAGTGTCTTCTGGTTCGGCACCGGCGAGATCAGCACGATGTGCTGCGCCAGATCCGGCCAATCCTTCATCACTTCGAGCGTCAGCAGCGCGGTGATATTGGGCACGACGACAAGGCGGTCCTCCCAGGCAATGCCCTCGAAGCTCTTTTCGAGGAAATGGCGCATGTCGGTGATCGCCTCTTCCCAGCCGCCCTTTTCGCTCAGGTGGCCGAGCACGAACTCCCTGGTCGTGCTGTTGCCGTGCCCGCGGATGTCGCCAGAATAGGCATGCCAGCCGGCGTTGCTGAACCCCGAGGCAATGTCGCCGAACATGCCCGAATGGGTCGGCTGGCTGTGGCCGATGAACACGGACCGCTTGCGTCGGCCAGGGTCGAGGCCCGGCTTGCCCTTCCAGGACCTGAAAAACAGTGTCGGCGCGTTCGCGCGCGGTAAATGCTTGTGTTCCATATGTTTTCTCCAGAACAAAACTACGTTCTGGTCTCTGAACCGATCCTGAACGGGCCCGAAGACGAGCTTGCTCAGCGGAAAGCATATAGAGATATCCCGGGATTGGGAGAGGGAGGTTTACTCGACGTAGCGCTTGAGGCTGAATTTCGCCCTTTCGAAATCCTCTGCAATCTCAACGATCAACGCGTCGATTCGGTCCGGCGCGGCGTTGGCGCCCACCAGTTTGTCCTGCGCCATGAAGAACAGGATGTCATCGTCCAGCACGAAGCCGGTGTTGTGATAGCGCTTGTGCATGGCAAGCATGACGTCCTGGGTAGCCGGTGTAAGAACCCGCAGAGTGTCGAGCGTCAGGTCCGCTGCAGCCCTCGCCTCGCCCTTGTACCGGGACGAGATCCGGAACGCCCTGTTGAACTCGATGGATTCGGTCTTCAGGTCCCGGTCGAGCGGTCCCTTGCTGAACAGGTTCTCGGGCATCACAACCGTCCGGATCCCAGTTTTCCGGTCGATCCGGTAGGCGCCGAGCAGCGAGAAGAACTGCCCGTATCCGCCCTTGCCTCCGAACGCATCCCTTCGCAGGCCGGAGTTGAAGGCGAGCCCGGATTCCATGTTCATGGCCCCGATCGCGAGCCAGAAGGGAAGCCGGTCATGGCTGCTTTCGCCCCAGAATTCGCCGTCGAACAGGGCGCCCGAAAATGCACCAATCCGCGTGAAGGTGAGTTCGGGTACCCTGGCCTCCACTGCCAGAGCCCGTTCCGATTTGACCAACCGGGTTGCCCGGTCGACGCCGTCGCTCTTGCTGACGCTAGCGAATTCGCGCACTCGGGCCATCAGCTCGCCCGTGTAGGACCAGCCCTTGCCTTTGGCGAGCCTGACGCGCCGGATGATCTTGCGCCCGTCCTCGTTTTCAAGCTGGGCAGCGCCAAAGAACAGGCCCCAGACCACGGTTGTGACAGCAACCGGAACGAACGGAAACGCATCCGTGACAAAGCCCTCGACCATCACCCAGAAAATGCTCAGAAGGGCCGCGCCGAGAAGAATGCGGTTAACCACCGGCGGAATGGCGATGCCCTGCCGGATGGTCGAAGTATCCGGAGTCTCAACCGCGATCGTGCCCGAAATCGGGTCCCAATGCGATCGCTTACCGCTCACGGGCGCGCATCCGGCAGATCGATTTCGGGGATGGCTTGCACGGCCTTCACCTCATCGTCGCCAAGCGCGAACAGGTCTGCCTTCTTCATCCCCATCAGGTTGCCGACCCAGTTCGATGGAATGGCGTCCAGCATCGTGTTGAGGTGCTGGACATTTCCATTGTAGAGCCGCCGCGCCGCACTGATCTGGTCCTCGGACTCCTCGAGCTGCTTTTGCAGCTCGAGCACATTCGCTGTCGAGGTGACCTCGGGATGATGCTCGGCATAGCCGAAGAATTGTCGCAGCGACGCCGAGAGCTCGGCTTCCGCGTCTCGCATCTCGTCAAGGTTTCCATGCCCGATCGCCTCGACGGCCTTTTGCCGAACGGCAAGAACCGCATCGAAGAGCCGGTTTTCCTGGCTGATGGCGCTGCGAACGGAACTCACCAGTTGCGGGACAAGATCGTGCCGGCGCTTGAGCTGAATCTGGATGGTGGAAAAGCCCGAATAGACCGCGTTCTGAGCAGCCGCCAGCCGGTTCTGGATGATGACAAACCCCAAAACGAGTACGATTACCGCAATGAAAATGCCCGTCATGACGATACCCAACCTGATCTGATTAGGCTGGTTTTGGCGCGCCGCGACGCCCATGCACTCTCCCATTTGGGAGAGAGGCAGCTCAATCCTTTTCCAGCCGCAGTGCGTCCACGATCTGCAGCACCGCATGGATCTCGCCGCTCACCCGCTCGGCCCGTTCGCGCCAGTTGTCGACCCTTGTGAAAAGATGTCCGGCTTCGAACCGGCCTGCACCGCGCCTGCGGCGGACGGTGAGCAAGAGTTGCCCTTGGCTGAAGGCCAGGCCAATGCCTCTGCCGTTGCCCAGATTGTCGGCAAAGCCCACGATCCGTTCCATCATCAGGGGCGAGAGCAGGTAGCGCGCCTCCATGGGATCGGTTGAGTAGACCTCGAACACATTCTCAAACACGATCCCCTCGAACTGCACTCGCTCGCCTTTTTGCCGCAATCTCTCAACGAGATTGCCCTTCGGCCCCCAGTCAGGTGTGAGCACCGTTTCGCCTTCGAAACGCCGGTGACAATCCACCGCCAGCAACACGCCCGTGAAGGCGGTCTTGTTCTTGGTATCGCTCTTCGCCGACCGGCGGGTGAGCGTGACCTCGCAGAGCTCGAATCCGACTCCCTTGTGCTTACCTGCAATTCGGTCTTCGAGCCTTGCCTGCCGATAGGGCGGCAGCAGCGCATCAAACCGTTCCAGCGGAAAGTCGAAACCACCCATCCGGTAATCAAAACCATAGAATTCGCAGATACTGCCCGTCAGAACCTCTTTGAACGCCTGCGTCAGCCCGCGATACATCAGGAAGGCGGCAACAAGCGGCCCGAACATCAGCGCAAAGACCCCCAAACCCACCGCATGGTTGTCAAATAGCCCGCCCGCCTGGTTCTGCCGCGTGATCGCCTGGAACAGGATCACCGCGAGAAAGGCCAGTCCGGTCGCAAGAAGAATGACAATCAGCCGGATCCGGCTTGCCCGCTTGGCTTCCAGCGCATCGAGCCGCGGCTGCACGGTGCGATCGAAGTACGCATCAAATCCGTCAGCGCTAGCTGGGGCCGGCCGGGAAGGGTGATCCATTTATGGGGGCTCTCGTTTACGGCAATGGACGACGGCCCAGTCTGACTTTGCGCGACCGCGACCGCCTCTCCCAAATGAGGGGCGCGTGACACAGCAATAGTGGAAAAACGCGCCGGGCATGAGACATCCATCCGGCTCCGTCCTATTGATGCCCCCGGTATTGCCAAGTCTCGCCGCCGCCCGCACCCTTGGCGAACTCCTGGGCATCAGGGCTGCACGCATCTCGGCCTCGGAAAAGGAAGGTCCGCACCGGTGAACTTCGTCAATGCTGCCCATATCGTCCTGATCGCCCTCGCCGTTGGCGGGCCCATCACCTATGCGCTGATATCGTCCCGCGGCACCTCGCGCGAAGACTTTATCTACAATTCTGGCAGAACCGGGCTGATTGCCACCGTCGCGGGCATCATCTGCGGCAATATCGGCGTCGGCACCTTCATCGGCATCGGCCTGTTCTCGCTCGCAAGCCCCGTGATCGGGCTCTCGATCGCGTTCGCCTACACGCTTGGGCTCTTGCTGTGCGCATGGCTCGCACCGGCCTTGCGCCGCGTGTCCGAACGTCACGGCGTTCACGGCCTGATCGATCTGCTCGCCGTCGCGCACAAGGTGCGATCACCCGTCTTGGTCTGGATCCCGGTCGCCTTCGTCTTTCTTCTGAGGGCCGCAGTGCAGCTTCTCGCCCTTTCGGCCCTGTTTCAGGCCCTGACCGGTATCTCCTTCAATTGGTCCGTCATGGCCGCAGCGGCGATCACCGGCAGCTACACAGCCATAGGAGGTTATCGCATCGCCGTGAGAACCGACATCTTCCAGGCCGGGCTGATCCTTCTGGGGATCATCGCGATTGCCTCGGTGGCCATGCCCGGACTGGAATTGCCGGCGCGCGACTTCCTCGATCTCGGTCCATACAGATGGCCCTTGCTGATCGGCATCTGGGCCTTCATTCCGGTGAGCGCGGTTCTTGCCGTCGACAATTGGCAGCGCGTCGTCACAGCGCGAGATCTGAATACAGCGCGGACCGGCTATTTCATCGCCGCGCCACTGTGCCTGCTTTGCTATCTTTCGATCGCCTTCCTCGGGATCTCCCAAAAATTCTCAGGAGATCTCACGCAAACCCTGCGCAGTGCCATGCCGGCCGATTTCGGCTGGTTCGCCGATGTCATGCTGATTGCCGTCATCATGTCGACGGTTGACACCTTCATTATGCCGCTAATGAGCGGTCTTGAACGAAGCCGCCTGAGCATGAGAAGGCTGCAGTTCCTCGTCCTCGCCCTGTTTGCCGTTCTGGCCCTGGCGGCGATCCTGCTTGGCGACCTGCTCGAGGGTATAATCGCAGCCTTCAGCGCATTGGTGGCATTCCTGCCGGCCGTACTGGCAACATTCGCGAGCAAGACGCCGCGCCCGCGATCCGTGATCCTCTCCCTCAATGCCGGCATCGTGGCGACGCTTGTTTTCATCGCCGTCGACATCAACACCGCGGCCTTCGCAGGCCTTATCTTCGCGGCCTTACCCTTTGGAACGGCACTTCTGTCGGGAAAGCTGAGACTGAAAAAACGCGACGGAGCCGCCGCAGGAAGGGAATGAAGACCGCTTGCCATGTCTTCGTCGCCAGCTCCAACGGAGCGGGAAGTCGTCTATGTGTCATAGAAAACGGCCGAGAGGGTGTTCGCCGTCAACCATTCCAAGAAAGCCTATATCGCTCACGAAGACCTCCGGCGCTCCTCGCCCGCGGTGAGTTTCAGCGCCGCGAATTCCCCAGCCGGGTGGTCCTCTGGAATCCTTATAATCTGTTCGTCCGTAAATCGACCGCGCATAAATGCCTATGTCCTTCTTTGAGGAAAGAGCAGTCAGCAATGGCAATGAAGGTCGGCCTAGAGTTGCAGATACCGCAAGCTTTAGTGAACACCAGTGTCCGCTTATACACGAAGGCGGCTGGGAACAAGCCATTCCGCAGCCGGCCCCATCTCTGCCACTCATCGAATTGACAGAATTGTCCGTAGCACCTTATCGCATAACGGGCGTTCCGGAAAATGATCGAAACTCACTGACTAACAACATACCTCTCGGGTTCACATCTTCTCGATCGGAAACCCATTCAGATTCTGGTTGTCGGCCGCGATTTCTGCTCTTCACGGGTTTCTGCCAGCTTATCCGGAGGACAAACTCATCACTCGCATCGCTTCTGTTACCTACGAACGGCAAACTATTGACTGTTTCTGATCAGATCACTTGCCTTTTCCGCAACCATTGCGGTGGGAGCGTTTGTGTTCGAGCCGATCAGGCTTGGAAAGACACTGCTGTCGCAGATCCTCAAGCCCTCGAATCCGTGCACTTTGAGTTCCGCGTCCACCACACTGCCATCGTCCGAACCCATCCGGCAGGTTCCGACGGGATGATATGACGTGCGGCAATGGTGTCGGACAAAATCCTCAAGCTCGGCATCGGATTTCACTGCATCGTCAGGCAGAACGATCCGCCGCACATATTTAGCCAAGGCAGGTTCCGAGAAGATATCGCGGCTGATCTTCAGGCCGCGGACCGTGGTTTCCACATCCTCCGCGTGGCCCATGAAGTTCGGATCGATCAGCGGCGCCTGCAAGGGATCCGGTGATGCCAGGCGTACGGTGCCTCGCGCCTTTGGCCGCAATCCATAGCAATTGAGCGTGATCCCGGATCGCCCCGGTGCGACACCGCCGACGCCGTCCTCGGCCGCGGCGCCTGCCAGGAAGTGGAACTGCAGATCCGGTGTCGAGCGGTCCTCTCCCGAATACCAGAAGAGGCCACCTTCTACGACATTGCTGGCCACGGGCCCGGTGCGGAACAAAGCGTATTGCAATCCGGCCCACGCCGCCAAATGCGGCTTGCGGTACCGGTCCAGGCTTTCATGGTCATGTAGTTCGGCCACGAGGTCGATGTTCACGTGATCGGCTAGGTTCGCGCCGACTTCCGGGACATCGGCCCGCACCTCGATACCGAGCGACCGCAAATGGTCCGCCGGGCCTATACCGGAGAGCATCATGAGCTTCGGCGATCCGATCGCGCCTGCCGTTACGATGACCTCGCAGGCCGCATTCGCGGTTTGCATCTGACCTCGATGCAGGTAGGCGACGCCGCGCGCCCGGTGCCCCTCAAAGATTAGCTTCTGGCTGAGTGCCCCGGTCACCACCTTCAGGTTCGGGCGGCGTCGTGCCGGATCGAGATAACCGCGCGCCGCCGAGCACCGCCGCCCCTCGACAACGTTGAGCTGGTAGTAGCCGGCGCCGGCCTGGCGAGCACCGTTAAAATCATGATTGTAGGGAATGCCATATTGCTGACAGGCCATCACGAAGGCGCGCGTCATGGGTTGCGGATTGGCAATGTTGGAGACGCCAAGGGGTCCATCTCCCCCGTGCCAAGCATCTGAAAGGGCCGTGTTGCCTTCAGATCGCAGGAAGTAGGGCTTTACGTCCTCAAACGCCCAGCCCGGGCACCCTTCCTCGTTGGCCCAGCGGTCGTAATCGGCAGGGACGCCTCGGGTGAAAACCTCAGCATTGATGGAACTGCCGCCGCCCAGAACGCGAGCCTGTGCATAAGGGATGCGGCGGTTTCCGGCGTACCGTTGTGGTTCGGTCTTGTAGCCCCAGGTCATGCCGCTGCCGGTCATCTTGGCAAAACCGACCGGCATGTGGACGTAGGGATGCCAGTCGCGTCCGCCGGCCTCAAGCAGCAGCACATTGTTTGCAGTTTCTTCGCTGAGCCGAGCCGCCAGCACGCATCCCGCGGTGCCCCCGCCGATGATGATGTGACTGTACTCAACCTGCGGCATTTGTCCTCACTGCTCGCAACGCGCGATTTCCTCTTTCGACATCACCGCGCGCATCACGAAATCGACGATGAAGGCACGGCGCTTCGAGAGCGCCTTTTGGGTCATATGGTCGAAGTTGTAGATCTGCGAGTTCGTGAAGCGGTTGTTTAGATAATAGAATCCGAGTCCGGCGACCGAATGGTTGAGCTGCAGCGGGTCGATGCCGGGCCGTATCTTGCCCTGCTCTACACCCTTTTTGAGGATCGCCTTGACCCGCTTCAAGAGCACGCTGGTGCGGCGTTTTACGATGCCGGACTTCTTCAGGTATACAGCGCCAAGTAGGTTTTCCTGATTGACGAGCGCTATAAATTCTGGGTTTGCGACATAGTAATCCCATGTCGACTCCACCAGCTTCCTGATTGCCTCCAGCGGTTCGAGGTCCTCAAGAGGGAGCGCCTCCTCCATTTTTCGGATGCCCATATAGGCCTGCTCCAAGACCGCGACATACAGATCTTCCTTCGATCCGAAGTAGTGGTAGATCATCTTCTTGTTAAGTCCGGTGGGTTCGGCGATTCCTTCGATTCCCGCCAGTGCCAAGCCTTTTGTGGCAAACTCACGCTTGGCCGAGCTCAACAGATCAGCCTTTGCCTGATCCGCATTTCTTCCAGTTCGACGCACTCTCGGCTTTTTGATCGTCGCCGTGCTCATCTCGGTCACCTCCATCATGTCTCTTCGCAACTCAGCCCTTGCTGGCGCCGAGCGTCAGGCCGGCAATAAAATGCCGCTGCATCGCAAAAAACATCATGACCGGCGGGAGCGCAGCGATCAACGACCCAGCCGCAAGAAGGTTGAATGATGAGATGTATTGTCCTTTGAGGGTCGTTAGTCCAAGCGTGATAGGCCGCAGCTCGTCGGACTGGATGAGGATGAGCGGCCAGAAGAAGTCGTTCCAGATGAAGGTGAATTGGAGCACTGCAAGGGCGGCCAGCGCCGGACGCACGAGAGGCACTATAATATGAGTCAGAATGTTCCATTCGCTGACGCCCTCAGCACGTGCCGCCTCGACGAGCTCGAAGGGCAGATCCGCAATGAAGTTGCGCATGAAGAACGTGCAGAAGCCTGTCTGAAAGGCGATCTGGAACAAGATGACGCCCCAATAGGTGTCATAGACCCCAAGATCGAGGGTCAGTTGACGGACCGGAATCATCAGGATCTGGAAGGGTACGAAGTTTCCGGCGATGAAGAGCGCTAGGATCAGGAAGCGGCCGCGGAACTTGTACAGCGCAAGCCCGGCGCCGGCCAGGGTCGACAGGAACAGAGCGCCGGCGATCGAGGGAAGCGTGATGATTACGCTGTTGAGCAGATAGATCCCGATCGAGGACGACCCGAAAACCGCTGAGAAGTTCTCGACGAAGGCCCATTCGCTCGGAATCCCCCAGTAGTTGCCGTAGTTGAGGTCTGACAATGACCGACCTGCCGTCGCAACGATGGCGATCATCGGAAGGAGCCAAATGACCAGCGAGATCGGCAATGCGATCTTGTACATTAGCTGCCGGCTCCGGCTTGAATCCTGTATCGGGCGCGGGAACATCAGCTTGCTCCTTTTTCGCTCTTGAGGAGCCGCATTAGGAACCAGGCGATATAGACATCCATGATCAGAAACAGGATCGTCGCGATGGCCGACGCATAGCCCATGCGGTACCGGAAGATGGCATTGTCGTACATGTAGTAGGCGAGCACATTGGACGAGTTGTAGGGCCCACCTTCCGTCATGACGGCGACAAGATCGAACGAACGCAATGCGCCGATGACAGTCACGACCAGCGCGATGAAGGTCGCCGCCCGCAATTGCGGCAGGACGATCTTGACGAGCAGCTGCCAGCCTTTGGCGCCATCGAGACGGGCTGCCTCAATCATCTCGGGGTTCACGCTGTTGAGGCCGGTCAAGTAGAGAATCATGCAATATGCTGTCTGCGGCCAGAGCCCTGCGATGATGATGCCGAACGTGGCCCAATCCTCATTGGCGAGGATTGCGGGAATCTTTATCCCAAGCGGCTCAAGCATGGTGGCCAGCAGCCCGAAAGCCGGATCGTAGAACCATGCGAAGATCAGGCCCACGACGATCTGGGATACAACGAAGGGAAAGAAGAACAGCGATTTGACGAGCCGGATGCCGAAGACGTTCTGGTTCAGGAAAAGTGCCACGAACAGGCCCAGAACCGGCGCCAGAAGGAAGAAGACGAGCCAATAGACATTGTTGACCAGCGAGGTCCAGAAGACCGGGTCACCGAGGAGAAGCCGGTAATTGTCCAGGCCCACCCATTTCTTCGGCCCGATGCCCTGCCATTCGGTGAAGGACAGGGCGATCGACTGGATGATCGGGTAGATTACGAACAGCGAGAACATGGCGAACGCGGGCGCTATGAAGACCAGCGGCATGATAACCAGCTTGTTCTTGCGGAAGAAGTCCGTATCTCTTCTAAGCCGGTTGCCGGACAGTGTCTGAATATCAGCCATCGAAACGCCCAAATTTGGAAAGGGGGACCGGCACACAAGGTGCCGGTCCGTCGCATTTGTGATCAGAGTGCGCCGTAGATGCGGGCGCGCTCGGATTCAATCCTCTCAAGGATCTGGTCGATGCGATCAGGATTCTGGAGGAACTCCTGGAAACCCTGCATACCGACTTTCGCCAGCGCCGGATCGGTGTCGCGGTCATAGAACTGCATGATGCCATCGGCCTTGCTCAGCTGTTCGAAGCCGCCCTTGGCGAAGCGGTCGTCCTTGACCGAGGCGTTCACGTTCGGCGGCAGCATGTCCAGCGTTGCCGCGGTCTTGGTCTGGACGTCCGCCTTCGCGGCGAAGGCGAGGAACAGACGCGCGTCTTCCTTGTTCTTTGCGTTGACCGGGATGTGGAAGCTATCGGTTGGTGCATCCTCATAGATGCCAACCTCCGGATCGATGATCGGAAACGGGAACCATTCCACCTGCTTCCGGACATCCTCAGGGAACATCGACACGATGAACGGCGCCAGCAGATACATCGCCGCGTTGCCCTGGTTCATGAACGGCAGGGCTTCCTGGAAGGAATAGGCCGGGTGGTTCTCGACAAAGAAATCGGCATTGACCAGCTCGGCCCAGGTTTCGAAAACCTTCTTCACCCGGTCATCGGTATAGGCAACCTTGCCGTCCATCAACTCGGCATGGAAATCGACGCCATTGATGCGAAGGTTCAGGAAGTCGAACCAGCCGGCCGTGGGCCAGAGGTTCTTGGTGCCGATGGTAACCGGCGTGATGCCGGCGGCATTGAGCTTGGCGCCCACCTCCTTGAACTCTTCCCAGGTGGTCGGAGTCTCGGTGATCCCGGCCTTCTCGAAGAGATCCTTGCGGTAATAGAATCCCCAGGCATAGTAGGCGTAGGGAACGCCATACTGCTTGCCGTCGACGGACGATGCGCCGACGACTGCGGGCATCTTGTCATAGAGCCCTTCCGCTTCCCAGACGTCGCTCACGTCTTCAAAGAGCCCGAGATCGACGAAGACTTTCATCCGGTTGCCGGCATTCCAGGTGATCAGATCCGGCGCATCGGAAACGAGAAAGTTGCGCATGGCGACCTTGAACGCTTCGTGGTCGTAAAGGTTGAACTTCACATCGATCTCGGGATAGGCAGCTTCGAAATCGGCAATCAGGTCCTCCATCGCCTGTTTCTGTGCCGGGTCCGAGGTATTGGCGTTCATCACCAGATCGCGTGCCGAGACGGACGATGCGAGCATGGCAATCAGGCTCGCGCATATGGCTGTCTTGAAGTTTTTCATGTTCCTCCCTTTCTGTCGTAGTGGCCGCATGATGCGGACCGGTTTTGGTCTGCCAAGAACATTGGCCAGTCGTTTGCCCAACTGTCGGGCTTTCAGTTTCCTGAGGCTTCACTCACCAGTGAGTTACGATTTAGCCACAAGACCCTATTCCTCAATTCTTCTGCGCATGAGCAGCGCGTTGCGTCCCGACTGGACGATCACGCCATCTTGATTGCCGACCTCGAAGCCGAGATGAACGATGCCGCGCTCACCGGATGAGGTCAGGCGCATCTCCTCCACCGCTATGATGGCGCCGATGCTGTCGCCGGCCACGATCGGGGCCTTGAAGGACCATTCCTTCCAACCCAGCGATGCCACTGCCTGCAATTGTGCTTCGGCACGGTTCTTCAGCCCATCGACCAGGCAAAGCCCAAGAAGTCCGTGCGCGATACGGCCAGGAAAGCCTTGGTCTCGAGCGAATTCATCGTCCATGTGGACATCGAAGAAATCGCCGGACATGCCTGCGAAGGTGATGATGTGGGTTTCCGTCACCGTGATGCGGCCGGTCCGGAAGAAGGCGCCGACAAAGAGATCGTCGTAGAAATACTTGCCCGCAGACAGCTCGGATTTGTGCGTGCCGTTCATGCAGCTGCGTCCTGCAACCGGACAGCACCGGCTGCCGCACTGAGAGCAATGCCGTTGCTATCGAAAAGGTGGCAGTACGCGTCCTTGATCGAGGCCGTAACGGTCATGCCCGATTGTGGCGGCGTTTCGCTTTCAGCCTTGATGATCACATCCTGGCCCGCATTGGTCCTGCCATACGCAAAGGCGATACCGCCGAGGTTCTCCACGACATCGATCCGGACCTCGAGGCCGGGGCCTCCAGGTGTTCCGAGAAAATGCTCAGGCCGGATGCCGATACTGACGTCCTGTCCAGGGGTGACCGAAGCGGTCTTGCGCAGCGGTATCCGCAAAGTATGATCGGGCGCGTCTGGAACCGTGACATGCGCCTCCCCTTCGCCGCTACCGACAATCCGCGCCTTCAGGAAGTTCATCCGTGGCGAGCCAATGAAACCGGCCACAAAGCGGTTTTCGGGTGCGGTGTAGAGCGCCAACGGAGAGCCTATCTGCTCGATCAATCCGTCACGCAACACGACTATCTTGTCAGCCATCGTCATAGCCTCGACCTGGTCGTGGGTGACGTAGATCATGGTCGAGCCGATCTCGAGATGAAGCTTCGACAGTTCGACACGCATCTGAACCCGCAGTTCGGCATCAAGATTGGAGAGCGGCTCGTCAAACAGAAAGACCTTCGGCTCGCGCACAATGGCGCGGCCGATCGCCACCCGCTGGCGCTGCCCCCCTGACATGTCCCGGGGCTTGCGGTCGAGAAGATGGGTAATCTGAAGGATTTTGGCCGCCCGCTTCACGCGCCTGTCGATCTCATCCCGCGCGGTCTTTTCCATGCGCAGCGCGAAGCTCATGTTTTCGGCAACCGTCATGTGCGGATATAGTGCGTAGGACTGGAAGACCATCGCTGTCCCCCGATCCGAAGCTTCGACATCGCTCATGTCTTCATCGGCGATGAGCAACTGGCCCGAGGTGATCTTTTCAAGGCCGCAAATCATGCGTAGCAAGGTGGACTTGCCGCAACCCGACGGGCCGACGAAGACGACGAATTCGCCGTGCCTTGCTTCGAGATCGACGCCCTTGATGACATCGACCGCCCCGAAGGACTTGCGGACGTTTTTCAGAACGACGTCAGCCATGGAACGGCCTCGCTACCATCGTCGCCCCCTTGTTTCGCCTTGTACCGTTCATGCGCCTTCCACCCATCGTTCCGTTTGTGGTCCAACCTGCAGATGGACGGACTTCAATTCTGTATATTCCTCGACGCCGTATCGTCCGGTCTCGCGGCCGTTGCCAGACTGCTTGAAACCGCCGAGCGGCATCTCCGGGAATCCCGCCAGCGCCGAATTGACCCATACACGGCCTGCCCTGATCCGCCGCGAACAGCTGAGCGCTGTGGACAGGTCATTGGTCCAGACGTAGGCGGCCAGCCCGTATTCCGTGTCGTTGGCAAGACTGATTGCCTCGTCCAAGGTCTCGAACTGCATCACCGAGACCACCGGACCGAAGATTTCCTCCCTGGCAACAGCCATTCCGGGCTTCACATCGGCCAGAACCGTCGGCGGATAGTAGAGACCGGAATGGTTGTCCGGATCGCCGCCGCAAATGATGCGAGCCCCGTCGCGGACTCCGTCCCGGACAAGCGTCGAAATTCGGTCGAACTGCGCCTGGTTGATGATCGCCCCGATCCGCGAAGACGGATCCAGAGGGTCGCCCATCCTCAGGCTTTGCAACCGCTCGGCGATCCGGGTCTGGAATGCCTCCGCGATCCGCGCCTCGACCAGAAGGCGAGAGCCGGCAATGCAACATTCGCCCATGTTGATGGTCCCCGCCTTGATGACACCATCAACCGCAGCATCGAGATCGCAATCAGCGAAGACGACTGAAGGCGATTTTCCGCCGAGCTCCAGCGACAGTTTCTTAATATTGCCGGCCGAGGCCGCGATGGCCGCGCGACCGACCCGGCTCGATCCCGTGAACGCCACCATGTCGACATCATCGCTGTCGAGGATCGCTTGGCCCACCGGATCACCGGTGCCGGCAACGATGTTGCAAATGCCGTCGGGCAGTCCGGCTTCCTTCAGGTAGTGCGCCAGCATCAGTGCCGTACCCGAGGTAAACTCGCTTGGCTTGACCACGACGGAACACCCGGCCGCGAGCGCGAAGGGCAGCCGCTCTGAAAGGATCAGCAGCGGAAAGTTCCACGGCGTGATGATGCCGACTACACCGATGGGTTCACGCAGCACCAGGCCGAGCATCCCCTCGCCGAGCGTGTTGTGGCTGTCCCCGGCAAGCATCCTTGCAGCACCGGCCGCATAGTCCCAGAGTTCGGCTGAAAACATTACTTCGCCGTGTGCCGCGTCGAGCGGCTTCGAAGTCTCCAGTGTTTCGATAAGCGCGAGTTCTTCCGCATTCTGCCGGATCAAACCTGCAACAGTCCGCAGCACACGTGCCCGGTCGCCACCATAGGAGAAAGCCCATTCACCAGACTCAAAGCTCTGGCGGGCCGCGGCAATTGCGGCCTCGGCGTCCGCCCTTGTCGATGCCGGATAGTGACTCACCAGCCGCCCGTGCGCAGGGCTTGTGCGGGAGATGACGTCCCCGCCCGTGGCGTCGACGAACTGCCCTGCAATGAAATTCTGATACCGGGTCGGGGTCTCGAAGACGCGATTGGCCTTGTCAAACATTGCCTGCCCCTGTCTTTGCAAATGCTTTGCCTTCGGCTTCTGCAGTATCATCAACAAAGCAGAGCGGATTCATCAGTGCGAGGTCGGAAGCGACCTTCGGCTTGAACGCCATGCGGTCAAGAACGTGCTGTTGCAGATCGATCCCGGGCGCGATCTCAACAAGCGTCAGCCCATTCCGCGTGAGCCGGAATACCGCCCGTTCCGTCACATACATCACTGGCTTGCCCTGCTTCAGCGCAGAGGGGCCGCAGAAGGTGACTTCGCGAACCTGCTCGACGAACTTCGGGATCCTGCCGTCGCGTTCGATGGCAAGTCGCCCATCGCTGGCGCGAACGGCGAGCCCGCTTGTCTCGAATGTCCCACAAAACACCACCGCCTTGGCGCCTTGCGAGATATCGACGAAACCGCCCGGGCCGACCACATCCTGCCCTAGACGGGATACGTTCACATTGCCCGCAGCGTCGATTTCCCCTGCGCCGAGGAAGGCAGCATCAACCCCGCCGCCGCTGTAGAAATCGAACTGGTCGGTGGACCGCATGATGGCGCTGGGAGATGCCGCGGCTCCGAACAGTGCTCCGTCGATAAGCTTACCGTTGTGGATCCCCTGCTCCACTGTCAGCCAGATTTCCGCGAGCCGCCCCTGAGCGGACAGAATGGCGGCGATTCCGCCGGGAATGCCGAAGCCGAAATTGACCGATTGGCCGGCACGTATTTCATCTGCTGCGCGCCGAGCGATGATCGCCCGCGGCCCGCTGGGCAAGGACAGTCCCTCGAACCTGGAGCCGAGCGGGGTGTCCGAATCTGGGAGCCCGGCAAGGCTTGGTTCGTAGCCACCGACATGGGTTTGCGGCTGTTCCGGCGCCATGACAATCTGATCAACGAGCACGCCCGGAACTTGAACCAGACGCGCAATACATTGGCTCGCTTTGCGTTTCTCGCGAACTTGCGCGAGGACGCGGCCGCCCGAGTTTTTTGCGCTAAGCGCCACCGCATTGGCGTCAAGATCGCCCGCTTCCTCGGCACAGGAAATATTACCCTGCTCGTCGCAGTAGGTCCCCCGTACGATGGCGATGTTGGGGCGGATCGGCAGGTAACGGATATGCTCCTCGCCACCGATCGTCACAATCTCGCTGACAGGCCCTGCCGCCCGCGCCGCATCGTTTGCCGCGCCGCCGCCAAAACGCGGGTCATAGGCAGTGTTCAATCCGGTCCGCGTAATCAGCCCCGGGCGCTTCGCACCGGCCTCGCGCAGAAGCAGGGAAATCACGCCCGACGGCAGGGTGAAGGCCTCGATCAGGTTCTCGCGCGCCAGCTTCTGCATGCGTGGCGACCATGACCAGTGACCGCCGACCACACGGCGAACCATTCCTTCATGGGCGAAGCGGTTGACGCCGCGCTCCTGGGCATCGCCGACCCCGAGCGCATGCACCAGCACCAGATCACGGGGATGGCCTGTCGCCAGGAACCGCGCCTCGATGGCCGCGAAGATCTCGTCCGCCTCGAGCATTCCGCCACCATTGCCGGTGATTGCGATCGTGTCGCCATCCCTGATGCTTTGAGCGCATTCGCTTGCCGAGACTTCGATCACACTGACCTCTAATGTGGCTTGCATTAATTCACTCTCTGGAGAGTTACAGAGAAACCAGATCCTGTCAATAAAGATTCGACAGACCTGTTTCAGGACCAATCAATCCCAGGTTGGAGCATAGGGAACGACATCCGCATTGCTGATGCGGTAGTTGGCGGCGGTCAAAGAATCGATCTGACGCATCTCTTCGGCAGACAGTTCGAAATCCATGATTTCGAAATTGGCCCGCATGTTTTCCACGCGCGTCGACATCGTGTTCATTGTGACACCCTTTTGAAGAATCCACCGCAACGCCACCTGTGCCGCAGTCTTCTGATGGCGCTCGCCAACCTCGGCGAGACGCGGATACTTGAAGATCTCGCCACGCGCGATGGAGCAGTAGGATGATAGTGGAATGCCCGTCTCCGCAGATGCCGCGAGCAGTTTTTCCTGATTGATCAGCGGATGAAACTCGACCTGGTTGACGGCGATCGGATTGTCCATCACCGAAAGTGCTGTTTGCATCATGGCCGTGGTGTAATTCGACACACCCACATGCCGGGCATAACCCAAGCGGTGCGCCTCCTGAAGCAATTCGAGCGACGGTTCGACCGGGCCATCTCCCGGCGGCCAGTGCAGAAGCAGGACATCGATGATGTCGACGTCGAGGTCGCGGAGACTCCGTTCCACGGAAGGCAGGAAATCCTGCGCATCCATATTCTCGGGATGCACTTTGGTGGTGATCAGCAAGGCGTCGCGCGGCACGGCGCTCTCTGCCAGGACCGCCCCCAGTTCCGCCTCGTTGCCATACCATTGCGCGGTATCGAAGGCGCGGTAGCCAATTTCGAGCGCATCCCGCACGGCATTGGCCAATATGTCGCCGCGCAGCGGGAAAGTCCCAAACCCGCGCTGAAATACGTCCCTGTTGTAGACCGACATCCTGTTCCGCCTTTCGACCAGATGAATTTTTCTCTTGATAACTCACTCACTGGTGAGTTATCAAGTAGGAACTTCAAAAGGCGGCAAGCCGCAAACGATCAAGGGCATTACCATGATCCGACATCTCGTGTTTCTGAACTATGCCGATGACGTCGCGCAGGACACCAAAGACGCACTGATGCGCGATCTCGCAGCGTTGCAGGACGAGGTCGACGGCATCGAGGCCTTCTCCGCCCGACCGAACGTCTCGCCGGAAACCGGCTTCATCCATGGGCTAGCCGAGATGTTCTGGTTCGATTTTAGGGATGCGCAGGCGCGCGACGCCTATCTCGCCAATGAAACACACAAGGCAATCGGAGCCCGCATTATGGCAAGCCTGCGTGGCGGAGCGGACGGTATTTTCGTCTGCGATGTCGAGCTTTAGGTCCGAAAGGGAGGTGAAGATGTCCCGACCCGTAGCCCTGGTGACTGGTGCAGGCAGGGGAATCGGCCGCGCCATTGTGCTTGAACTGGCACGGAGCGGCTTTGACGTTGCCGCCAACGATCTCGCGACCAGCGTTGAGCTTGATACGCTCGTTGCCGAAATTTCGGCGGCGGGAGCGGCCGCCCTGGCACTGCCCTTCGATATAAGTGACCTCGCGGCGCAGGACGCGGCGCTGTCACGGATCGAAGCCGAACTCGGTCCTTTGACGACGCTCGTCAACAATGCCGGCGTCGGGGTGATGCAGCGTGGGGACCCGCTCGATGTTAGCGAGGAGAGCTATGACCGCTGCATGAAGGTCAACGCCAAGGCACTGTTCTTTCTCTGTCAGGTCGCAGCCAAGCGTCTTTTGGCACACCCCCGGGATCCATCCCGGCCGCGCTCGATCATCAACGTCACCTCCTCCAACGCCACAGCCGCTTCGGCGCCACGCAGTGAATACTGCGCCTCGAAAGCCGCCGCGTCGATGATTTCAAAATGCTTTGCGGTGCGGCTCGGCCCGGAAGGCATCGCCGTTTATGACGTCCAGCCCGGCCTCATCGAAACTCCCATGACCGCGCCGGTCATCGACAGCTACAGGCAGCGAGCCGCCGACGGCCTTTGCCTTTTCCCCTGGGTCGGCCAGCCAGAGGACGTTGCCGGTGTCGTTGCCAGCCTGGCGACCAACCGCCTCCCCTATACCACCGGACATGTCATATCAGTCGATGGCGGCATGCTCCTGCCGAGATTTTGAGAGTTGCTGCCATGAAAATTGCCCTTCCCGATACAAATGGTCATATGACCGATTACCGGTTGACCGGCACACCGGTCGTACCGGTTCCCATGGCACCAGATGCGGCGAGGGTGGTCTATTCGGCCGCACATGTGGTCCGCGACCCTTATGCCGATGCGGATCCGTCGGGGCAGGCCGCAATCGACTGGGACGCGACGATGGCATTCCGCGCCCACCTGATCGGGCTGGGGCTGGGTGTCGCCGAGGCGATGGACACTGCGCAGCGCGGCATGGGGCTCGACTGGCCGAGCGCGCTAGAGCTGATCCGTCGCACGAAGTCAGCGTTCCCCGATGGCTTGGTCGCGAACGGCTGCGGCACGGATCACATAAACCCGACAAGCGTCCAGAGCCTTGAGGAGGTCACCGCCGCTTATCTCGAACAGGTCGAGGCCATCCAGACGGCCGGTGGGCGCATCATCCTGATGGCGAGCCGCGCGCTCGCCCGGATCGCCAAGGGACCCGGAGATTACGCCCGGGTCTATGAAGAGGTTCTGAGCGCCTGCGACGAACCGGTGATCCTGCACTGGCTGGGGGAGATGTTCGACCCGGCGCTGGCGGGATACTGGGGCGCCTCCGCCTTCCCGCCGGCCCTCGACACGGTTCTGGGGATCATCAACGACAACGTCTCCAAGGTCGACGGCATCAAGATCTCGCTGCTTGACGCACAAAAGGAAATCGAGATGCGCCGCCGGCTCCCCTCGACGGTCCGGATGTATACCGGTGACGACTTCAATTACCCGGACCTGATCGCTGGCGATACGGCTGGTTATAGCCATGCGCTTCTGGGCATCTTCGATCCGCTGGCCGTGCACGCCGCCAGCGCGGTGCAAAAGCTGACCGCAGGAGACGCCGCCGCGTTTCGAGCCATCCTCGACCCCACCGTGCCGCTGGCCCGGCACATTTTTCGGGCGCCGACCCAGTATTACAAGACCGGCGTGGTGTTCCTCGCCTGGCTCAACGGGCACCAGAGCCATTTCACCATGATCGGCGGTGCCGAAGCGATGCGCTCCCTGCCCTACTTCGTTGAGTGTTTCAAGCAGGCCGATGCCTGCGGGGCGCTCGCCAAACCCGAGTTCGCGATCGAACGGATGCAATCGCTGCTTCGACTCTACGGAGCCTGAGGCGCATGCGGGACTTTTCGGAGGACACTTCGGCCCTCGTGCTCAACACCGCGACACTGGGCCACAATCTCGACGGGTATGGTGCCGGCTGGCCCGTCGAGCGTGTGATCGATGCCTGCGCGGCGCACGGCTTCGGCGGTATCGTATTCTGGCGGCGCGAGATTGGCCGCCGGGCCCTTGAGATCGGCAACCGTGTGCGGGCCGCAGGCCTGGAGGTCACAGGCCTGTGTCGAACCCCCTATCTCGTCGGCTCGGAGCGGTCCGCCAATTGGCTCGACGAGACGCGCGCCAGCATCGACATGGCTGCGGAATTGGGAACGTCGGTTCTGACAGTGGTGACCGGCGGCACTGAACCCGGCACCAAGGGCACACTCGAGACGCAGAAGATCCTCGCGGACCGGCTGGGCAAGGTTGTGGAGTACGCAACAGAGCGCAAGGTCCGCCTTGCCCTTGAGCCCTTGAACCCCATGTTCGGAGGCAACCGGACCTGTATAATGACGGTACGAGACGCTTTGAACGTCTGTGAGATGGTTGATCACGACGATTTAGGTATCGCGATCGATGTCTACCACGTCTGGTGGGACAGCGATCTGCACCAAAGCTGCGCCTCAGCTGGTTCCCGGATCGTCGGTTTTCATCTGTGCGACTGGCTGGAAAACACCACCGATATGCTGCTGGATCGGGGTATGATGGGCGACGGAGTTGCTGACCTGAGGGCCATTCGAAACGCCGTGGAGTCGAATGGTTATTCCGGGCCGTGCGAGGTCGAAATATTTTCCCGCGAAAAATGGTGGAGAACCGATCCAGATATCGTGCTGTCTATGATAGTCGAACGGTTTAGGCAGTTTTGTTGAATTTTATGCAATTGGCACGCTCCTTACCCAGCAGCGCTCTCGTTCAGTCCCTTGATCAATGCTGGTTGCGGTGTTGAAGGATTGGGTCACAGACACGATGGACGCATCGGCTGCATCCAGGCGATCGACCAACTTGGCAAAGTCGGCAAGCGATCTCGTCAGGCGGTCGATCTTGTAGACGACGATCTGGTCAACCAGTCCCTCGTCGACGAGCGATACCGGTCTTGGTCTGTGTCTGTACCGGAAGTTGGCGGCAATCTGGGACTGGCTCTCATGGGTTTGACAGAGGCCACCTCCGGACTTGTGTTCGGCTTTCCGACTGCGCAATTTGGTTACTGCGAACGCGATCTTATGAGCGATTGCAGCGTATAGACCAAAACAGCGATCCCGACGGCGCCGAGGGTTGCGACGCCCAAAAGCACCATAAGGTCGATCGGGCCGCCGATGTCGCTGAAGCCGGAATTGGTGACAAGCTGCACGAACAGGACGGCGGCGATGGCGCCGAAGGGCATCGAAAGCTGCGCAAGCAGGAACTTGCGCATCGACATCGACCGGTCGCGCACGAGCACATAGAGATAGGCGCCGGTGATCGCTGCTGCGGCAACCACCATGGCCCAGAACAGGCCGCGGCCGAAGATCTCCTCGAAGACTGCGATCAGGGTTGTGAAGGTCAGCTCTTTCATGGCGCTCTCCTCAGGCCTTGCCGCGCAGCATGGCGTTGTAGGTGGCCTTCAGCGCCACTTCCTTCATCAGCCAGCTGATCCACAACTCCTCCAGCGGCGCGATGATGCCGGGGAAGGACGGGGTTAGATTGTTCTGGTAGTCGAACTCGATCAGCATGGCGCGGCCGACGCGGGTGATCAGCGGGCAGGACGTATAGCCGTTGTAGGTAGCGGTGCCTTCCGTGCCGGCAATGGCTGCGACAAGGTGATCCTCGACAACGGGAACCTGCCATTTGACCGACGCGGCGGTCTTGCCTTTGGGCACACCGGCGACATCGCCCAGCGCGAAGATTTCCGGGAAGCGCAGATGCCTGAGCGTCTGCCTGTCGACTTCCACCCAGCCCTGGTCGGTCCATTTGTCAGCCCAGGACAGGCCCGACTGCCGGATCACGTCCGGCGCGCGCTGCGGCGGGATGACGTGCAGATAGTCGTATTCGAGCTCAGTGTCGCCGTCGGGAGTGGTGAATGTGGCGCGCTGGCTGCCCGGCTCGATTGATTTGAGCACATGGCTGTAGGCGGGCGTGATGCCGCGGTCTTCGAACAGCATCCGCACCTTTTCCGAAACGATCGGAACGCCGAAGAGACTCTGGTTGTTGGCGGCATAGATGATCTCGGTCTTGCCCGCATTGCCTGCGGTGCGGGCTATGTCATCGATCAGGAAGGTGTGCTTGAGCGGCGCGCCGGCGCATTTCATCTCGGTCGCCGGGCGCGTGAAAATCCCGACGCCGCCTTGCTCCGTGTATTTCGAAGCGGCCTGCCAGGTGCGCGCGGCATACTCGGGGCCGGCATAAAGCGCGCCGATGCCGTTGGAACCTACCAGGTCGAGCGAGAAGCCCTCGATGGCGTCGTGATCAAGAACAAGGCCGGGGGCGACAACGAGGAAGTCATAGTCTATTGCCTGGCCGCCGGAGGTCGTCACCCTGCGTGTTTCCGGATCGATACCGGCGGCGGCCTCGTTGATATAGGCAATGCCGCCGGGCAACCAGTCGGCAGTTCTGCTCTCGGTGTAGGAAGTGGGTTTCAGCCCCGCAGCCACCAGCGAAAGCCCGGGCTGGTAGAGGTGCTTCTCGCTGGGATCGATGATGGTGATTGACGCTCCGTCGAGGCGATCGATCAGCCGGTTGACCAGTTGATGCGCAAAACAACGCCACGGGCTCTTCGGTTCGTGCGGTCCATTCCGCTCTGGCGTCACATCATACCATCGTCACTCCGCCAACTGTGGCGCCCGACAGGCACGTCTTGTTCGCTCTTATATGCCTGCACTGAAGCCGGTACCCGGTGATCAGGCACGAAGTCCGGCCGGAATTGTATATTCCGCGCCATGAGCGCCCATGCAATGCGGATAATCTTGTTTGCCAGCGCGACAGCAACAAGCTTGAAGGTTTTCTTCTCCAACAGGGGTCTCGCCCAGTCCGCCAGTGGGGATTGGGTCTTGCCACTCTTTATCCTTTAGAACGAGGCATGTGCTCCAGCACAAGAAGTTTGCGCAAGCGTCTATTACTCATTTTGGAAGGCTGGCCCGTACTTGAGCGCCCAACGACGGATGGTATCGTACGAAACGTCGATACCACGCTCGGCAAACAGATCCTCGACATCGCGAAGACTGATCGCGAACCGGTAATACAGCCAAACGGAATGTTGGATAATCTCGGGTGGAAAGCGATCGCGGGCGCACAGTTATGGCTCTTGCCGGCACGGTAGCAGCCGATGCCGAAGACGTCAGCGTTTAACGTGACGATGCCGCTCAAACGCTCCCGCTTGGCCAAGACGATGTTTAAACTCAGATGCGACAAGGCGTTGAATGAGTGGCGTCAGCTTGCGAGCTGAATTGTGTCGCCCTCAGCCTTTCCTTGATCAGCGCAGGCTAATCTCACAACGTCCATCACGGGAGAACGTCTGCTTTGCCTGAGCAACGCGTGCGACCTGCCTGTCCGCCGAGGACCCAAACGAGCCGAACAGGAATGCGCCCGCATTCCGGTCGATCAGCCCACCGGCGCAACCGCCAGAAAACGGACGCTCCGCCAAGCTGGTCGAACACTCCGCGCGGATCACCGTTCATCGCTAACGCGCCAGCTGAACATTCGGCGCTCGATTGCTACCAGCGCCAAATTTACGACGTATCCGATGAAGCCAATTGCGAAGGCCCCAACAAACATGTCTGAAACCCGGAAGAACGCACGCGCGTAATTGATCATATACCCCAGTCCAACATCCGCCGCGATGAACTCCGCTGCAACGATCATGACGAAGCCCGCGGACAATCCCAATCGGACGCCCACGAACAGATCCGGAGCGACTGCCGGAAAGACAATCTCCCGGTAGAAACGCCAACCATTGATCCCAAGCGTTCTGGCGGCACGAACGAGAACCACATCTATGTTTACTGCGCTGAGCATCACCGTTGTCAGGATGATGTAGAATGCCGCAAAAGCGATGAACATCAGTTTGGAGAGCTCGCCGATGCCGAACCATAGAATGAACAACGGCAGGACTGCCAGCGGCGGAATAGGCCGAATGAGCTCGACCACCGGCTCGAAGATGACCTCGACGACTCTCGATCGGGCGATCCCGATTCCCAACACGACGGCAAGGGGAAAACTGATGAGCACACCGATAAACACACGAGCTACGGAGGCGAGAATGTGGTCTTGGAGCACGCCGGTCGACCAAAGTGCCGCTGCCCTCGTCACAATGTCCAGCGGCGACGGAAAGAGCAATGGATTGTAGAAATCCATCTCTGCATTGACCACATCCAGCATCTGCCAGGCCGATATGAACAGGACCAGGCTGACGAGTTTGTACGCCCTCATTGCGTTCAGATTCTGGAGGCTAAAGTCTGCCGGGGGCTTCTCCGCCAGCGTTGAGATATCGACGCTAAGTTCTTTCGACACTGCGTATGTTCCTTTCAATGCCGATCAGTTCCTCCGACGCGCGCTCGCGTGGCCAGGGAACCTCGTTCTTGATCGAGGCCTTCAGCTCACCCGGGTGGGCCTTGAGCAGGATCACGGTACCCGCCAGATAGGCCGCCTCCTCCACGCTGTGTGTGACAAACAGAATGGTTTTTCTGGTTTCGCTCCAAAGCTCGATAAGCTGATCCTGCAGCGCCTCGCGCGTGTAAGGGTCGAGCGCGCCGAACGGCTCGTCCATCAGGATGATTTCAGGATTGTTGGCAAGAGTGCGCGCTATCGCGGCGCGCTGTTTCATCCCGCCCGAAAGCTCCTTGGGCAATTTGTTTCGGTGGTCATACATGCCCGTCACCGTCAGGAAGTGGTCGACCTTGTCGCCGTCAACCCGTCCGTCACCTGATTTGGCGCCGAGAACCACATTCTCCCGCACAGTCAGCCATGGGAACAGGGCATACTCCTGAAACACCACTCCGCGGTCCCGACCCGGCCCCTTAACGACCTTGGAGCCTGCGGTTACCGTTCCCGCGCTGGGCTTGATCAAGCCGGCCGCGATGTTGAGAAGCGTCGACTTACCACAACCCGAAGGTCCCAAAAGGCATACGAATTCACCTTCGCCAACATCGAAGCTTACGGACTTGAGAACCTGGACCGGTGGCTCCTTTGGTCGGGTGAAGACCATGTCAATCCGGTCGAAACGGAGCTTAGGCGTCATGTTCAAGAGATTGGCCCTGTTTCGGTTGGCAACTGAATACCTAAGGCAAGAATCTTGCCAGGCGGCGATCAATGCCACCGCCTGGCAAGTCGGTTTGCTGCTGATCTTTGTTTAGAAGCCTTCAGCGGTGACCAGCTCCGGGGCAACCTCTTTCATGAGGTCGAGATAGTAGAGGTCATCGGGCGTATACACTTTGTTGATCCAGGCGATGTCCGGACGTCCGCCATAGGCGAGGAGCGTCGTCGCCTTCCCAACCGTCGCGTCATCAACCTTGTTGGTGTAGATGTTCATGCTCAGGATTTTCTGGAGGTCTTCCTCGGGGATGTCGAGCGTCCCGGTGAGAATGCTCGCCGTTTCCTCGACCGGGTGGGAGTTAAAGTACTCCGTCGCCGTGATCAGAGCCCGCATCACCGCCTTCACGGTTTCCGGATTCTCGTCGGCGAATTCGCCGTTCACGATGAGGCCGCCATCAAGGTACATGTAGTCGACCTCTTTCTCCTCGCCGTCAATGTAGGACTTGTTGCCGGAGAAATAGAGACGCCCGCCCACCTTAACGCCTTCGAGAGCGTAGGGATTCCAGATCGCCATAGCGTCGATGTCGCCGCGCACAAGCGCGGGAATCTGATCCGGTGGCTGCAGGTTGACGAGGGTAATTTTCGCGCAGTCGACGCCATACTCCTCGCACATGGCGGTAATCGCCATGCCGACACCGGCGCCAGCCGCCATTCCGATCTTTTTGCCTTCAAGATCCGCCGGAGCGTTCACGTTGCTATTCGGCCCCAAAACGACCTGCTGGGACCCGCCGACATCGGACAGCGGCATCATGTAACGCATGTCGACGCCTTTTTCCTGCAGCATGGCGGAGATGTAGACAGACTCGGCGGTCATGAGAATTTCGCCGCTGGCTGCGAGGCTGGGCACATCGGTGCCGCTCACGATCCACTTGACGGTGACATCGAGCCCCTCGTCTTCGAAGAATCCCATTTCGGATGCCAACGCAATCTGCCCGGACATCTGGGCATCACGAACTGCCCAGAAGTCCAGCTCCGTGACTTCCAGTTCCTGCGCCAGGGTCTCCTGTGCAGGCAGCACGAAACCTATTCCCGCGATCGCCGTCACGAGCGCTGCGGCGCCCGCGCGTTTCATTCTGGCTTTGAAATTCGATTGAAAAGCACGTTCCATGTCTTGTCCTTTTTGTGATTGAACCCCACTAGGCGTAAGCAGTCGTGAGCTTTTTTGGCCCCATCGTATCAGCGGCTAGCGACACCTTTCAGGAATTGACGCTTTTTTAGGCATGCTACCTAGTGTGCCGACTTTATAAGCGTTAATATCAACTTGCTTGGGCCGCAACTTCAAAAAGGCGGCGGCAAAATCATGCTGCGTGGCGCAGATCGCACTTAGTTTCGCAAATTTGCGACACTAAAGCCGATGGCGTCGCACTTATGCGTCACTGCAAATCCCGTGTGCGGTCGCGCGGTTATTCACTGGCATGAAAATTGCTTGATTAAATTATCAAGCTGTGGCTGAAAGGAAGGCGCGGGTATGAAACGTATTCTTGACGCAGAGATCCCGATTTCGGTGTCAGAATCCCTCAAAAAGCTTGGCTCTGATATCCGTGTCGCGCGGCTTCGGCGGGGACTTACTGCGGAACAAGTAGCTGGCTCGCTCGGAGTACATCGTTCCACCTATGGTCGTCTTGAAGCAGGCGATCTCGGCGTGTCCATCGGCCTGTATGCTACGACGATATATACCCTCGGATTGGGTTTGCCTTTTGGGGATTTGGCGAACCCGCGCGGCGACGAGGAGGGGCAGGCGCTCGACCTTGCCCGCCTGCCGAAACGGGCACGTCGCGATCCGGCGACACGCGTCCGACGTCAGCGGAGCAATGCCCCGACAACACGGTCCGCCGAGCCAGTGATCAAGATCGGCGTTCTGGGCACGATGAGCGGCCCGGCTGCGCCTTGGGGGCTCGTAAGCAAGCATTGCGCGGAGACCACCGCGGAGATGTACAATGAGGCGGGCGGCGTCGAGATCGATGGAGAGCACTATCGTGTGCAAATAGTCTCGTATGACGACGCCATGCTGCCCGGCCGGGCCGCCGAAGGCGCGCGCTTCCTGACGGAAACCGAGGAAATTCGGTACATTATCGGACCGAATGTGGAGCAGACGATTGCGGCTGCAACGCCAGTTGTGGAGCGCAACCGTGCGATGCTGTTTCCCTATTCGTTTACGCGATCACTCTACAGGCCGCCGCATGAGAACTCTGTTCTTTGCCAAGTCGCGAACTATCAAGCCGCACCCAGGATCTATCGACATCTTATGCAAATTGATGGCGTTCAGACATTCAGCATCGTATCGCCTTCTACCCCGGAGGGGCTTCAGCAGCGCTCCGAGATAATGAGAATCGCAAAAGGTATTGGCATGCGGATGATATCCGGATCCGGCATCTACCGCCCAGGCGCTGACGACATCGAACACGCGCTTGGCCCGGCTTTGGCAACGATGCCCGATGTGCTGGCGCTGCCCAATTTGGCGCCGCAGGATTCGGTGCGATTGATTTCGCACGCAAGAGAGATGGGCTTCTCTGGCCCCATCACGGCTGAAGCCGCTCAGGACGCGGATTTTCTCGTCAAATCGATCGGTGCCCAAGCCGACGGGCTCGTAATGCTCGGCGGCGCGAGCCCTACGAACTCGCGTAGCGCACGGATGCAAGACTTCATGGACCGCTACGTCCGGTTCGCGGGCCAATGGAATGATGAGGCCGGCACAAAGGTTCATACGCTGGAGTTGATAGTAGCGACACTGCAGATGGCGGGGAGTGGCGCACTAAATGACATCCGCCTCTTCAAGACCATGATCCCGGATTTCTCGATCGAAAACCCGATGTCGACCCGCCGATCAATGCTGAGCTACATGGGTGACCGTGATCTCAAACAAAAGCGACAAATAGGCATTCCCTTGGTCGTGAATACGATTTCCGGTGGAGAGCTTAAAAATCTGTTCGTTGAAGAGCCGGGCGAGTTTTCACAGTAGCCAAACATATCAGGTCTTTGGAAATCCTCGTGTTTTCAACACCGACCTGACAATTCGGCGATCATCAGGTCAAGCCCGGCCGGCAGATCGATCTTGGGTTCCCAGTCGAGGTCGGCTTTCGCCGCAGAAATATTCAGTCTGCCGCAGACGACGTCATCCGGATCTTGCCCTTCCGCCAGGTCGATCTTCGCATCCGGGAGGCGCTCGCGCACAAGCATTGCGACATCGTCCAACAAGTAGCGCACTCCGTCAGTGATATTGTAGGCCTTCTGCCCCCCTCGGGAGGTCGTCAGCGCAGCCAGAACGGAGTCCGCCACGTCGGATACATGCACGAACTGGCGCGGGAACCCGGCACCATAGGGAAGATGCGTCGACCGATTTGAGAGTGCGTCTTCGATCATTGTCTTGATCACACATGCTGTGCGCCTGCGCGGGCCATAAACCCATGACGGGCGCAGGATGACTGTATCGATCCCGTGGTGCGCGTATGCCTTGGCGATCTGCTCGGAGCAGATCTTTGAGACACCATAGGCATCGGTGGCGCCGAGCGGCGTATTTTCGTCAACGACTGCCTCTCCCGTTTCGCCGTAGGCGCCAGAGCTTGAAGTGAGCACAATCCTTCGCACCGAGGCGCGCCGCGCGGCTTCGTACAAATCAAGCGCACCTCCGGCATTCGTGGACAGAACAGCGTGAGGCTGGCTCTTGCCAAGCATCGGCCCGGACACTCCCCCCGCATGTACAACAGCCCCGATCCGGTGGTCTTGGAGAAATCGGAAAATCGGTTCGACGCCCGCAATAGCAAGCGGCAACGCATCGAAACCGGCATCGCCTGGTCGTTCGTGCAATATGTCCGTTGGCACGGCTTCAAAACCGGCGGCTTCGAGCGCATGAACGGTTTCATGGCCGATCAGGCCATAGGCCCCGGTAACGAGCACGCGACGGCAGTTCATTGGTGTCCCCTGGTCTTGAGTTTGGACGCTGTCACAGAAACACGTCTCCGCCATTCGGAGAAAGCGTTTGGCCAACGTAGAAGTCGCCACCGGATGAGGCGAGCAGGACCGCTGTCGGAGCAATTTCGCTCGGCCTGCCAAAGCGATGTATCGGCAGTTCATTGAGCTTGCGGAGTTTCCAGTCGTCGCTGAGCCCATCATTGAGCCGGGTTTCAACCATGCCCGGCGCGATCGCGTTGACAAGAATGCCGCTTTCGGCGAGTTCGATGGCAAGCGCCCGCGTCAGACCGATTACGCCGGCCTTGGCAGCGCAATAATGTGAGAGACCGCTGGCACCTTTGTAGGCCAGCTGAGAGGCGATGTTGATGATCCGGCCCCACCCCCGGGTCCGCATCGCTGGCGCAGCAAGTTTTGCGAAATGAAAGACAGCGCGCAAATTGACGTCGATCATGCGGTCAAACGCGGCCAGGTCGATCGCCTCAAACGGCTGTTCGGCGCCAATGCCTGCATTGTTGACGAGGATATCAATTGGTCCGAGCACGAGCTCGCTCTCGGTCCAGAACCGCCTGACAGCGGCATCGTCCGCCACATCGCATTGAAAGGCCAGAACCTCGCAGCCGTGACTTCGGATCGCTGATGCGACGGCCGCGGCTCCCTCCAAATCGTCGTCATGACAGAAGGCGACGTCTGCTCCTTCAGCCGCAAAAGCAACCGCAATTGCCCCGCCGATGCCGCGACTCCCGCCCGTGACGAGGGCTTTTCTGGTCTCAAGCCGTCCTGCCATGTTCACCGTTCACTTCGGACAGACTTCGACGCTGCCTCTCTTTCGAAAATGGCTTCGGCTGGATCGGGCTGCAACTTAAAAAAAACCGGCTGGCCCCGCAGGGCGCACGACGAACGCGAAGCCGCGACCGCAAATATCCATCGCTGCAGCTGATAGTGTCGCGTTTATACAACCTTTGAACGTTGTTTCTACCGGCATTGCCTGCCCTTCAGGACTGAAAGAAGGTTATGGACAGTCTCAGGCAGTCAGAGGCGCGCGTCACCACCCATCCGAGGACCGCACTTTAATTCGACATGGCCTGGATTGCCCGATCGGGCCACGACCTGCCTTTAGCCTTCTTCCAAGCCCGCCTCGCGGGAGGTGGCACAAATTGGTACCTGCGTAGCTCAAGATGCGGCTGTCGCAGGCGGGCGCGGTCTTGACCAGTTGGGGCTCGGTTGCCTCGGAACTCATGCGCGACTGGGCCAGCGACGAAGGCCCGGCGGTCGGCGCGCTTTACCAGGAGCTTTCGGCCTGGGGAAATCGCGTGTGATCTCCGCATGTCACGCCGGCGTAATCGGGACCGTGCGCGCCGAGGGTGCGCCCGCTTCTCGAATGCGCACCAACTTGCTATAGTTCACCGAATGAAAAGGGGTAGAAACGGTTGAACATCGAACACGGAGAAGGCACCACGAAGGGCCGCTATTTCCACCCGGCCGAAGGCGGGCCGACCGCCGAGTTGACGTATTCCGTCGCCGGCGAAAGCCCGATCATCATCGACCGCACCGAGGTGCCCGAGGCCTATCGCGGTCAGGGCATGGGTGTGGCGCTGGTCGCGCGCGCGGTCGAGGACATGCGCGCTGCCGGCAGGAAGATCATGCCGCTTTGTCCCTTCGCAGTGTCGCAGTTCCGAAAGCATCCCGAATGGCGCGACCTGCTGCCGTGCTGATCCGCGCCGCCTGGCTGGCGCCGGCGGGGCTTGCCCTCGGGACGCCGGCCCATGCCGCCGAAGCGAATGGGCCGCTTGGGCTGACAGGTCTCGAACTGGCCTTCACCGAGGCGCTGGCGCTGATCGCGCTCGCCTGTCTTTTCGTGCCGCTGGCAAAGCGGTTCGCGCTCGGCACCGTGATCGGTTATCTCGTGGCCGGCATCGCGGCTGGCGCGGCGCTGAACCTGTCGTTCTCCGATCACCCCGAGGAGCTGCTGCATTTCGCCGAGTTTGGCGTCGTGCTGTTCCTGTTCGTGATCGGACTTGAATTCCGCCCGCGTCGCCTGTGGGAGTTGCGCGGGACGATCTTCGGGCGGGGCCTCGTGCAGGTGCTGGCCTGCGGCGCGGTGCTGGGCGGCGCGGCGTTTGGCTTCGGGCTGGACTGGCGGGCGGCGCTGGTCGTGGGCCTCGGCCTTGCGCTGTCGTCCACGGCGCTGGTGATGCGCGAGATCGACGAGGGCGGCGAGCGCCGCACCTCGTTCGGCGAGACCGCCATCGCGGTCCTGCTGTTCGAAGACCTTGCCATCGTGCCGCTTCTGCTGCTGGTCACGCTGATCGCGCCCACGGGGGGCGACATGACCTTCGGCGGCAATGTGGCGGCCGTCCTGACGGGCGTCACGGCGATCGTCTTTCTGATCGCTGTCGGCCGCTACGGCCTGAACCCGATGTTCCGCGCCATCGCTCGCACCCGCACGCCCGAACTGATGACGGCGGCCAGCCTTGGCGTCGTCATCTTCGCCAGCCTCGTGATGGCACTGGCGGGGCTGTCCTACGCAATGGGCGCCTTCATCGCGGGCGTGATGCTGGCCGACAGCGCCTTCCGTCACGAGGTCGAGGCCGATATCGAGCCGTTCCGCGGCCTGTTCCTCGGGTTGTTTTTCATCGCGGTGGGCCTTTCGCTGGACCTTGGCGCGGTGGCCGCCAACTGGCTGCTGATCGTGCTGGCGGTGCCCGTGCTGATCGTGCTCAAGGGGCTGGCGATCTACGCGGTCTCTCGCGCCTTCGGGTCCGAAAACCGCACTGCGCTGCGACTGGCCTTCGCGATGGCACAGCACGGCGAGTTTGGCTTCGTGCTGTTTGCCGCCGCAGGCTCGGCGCTGATTCTCGATAGCGCGACCGCGTCAGTCGTGGTCTCCATCGTCACGCTATCGATGGCGGTGTCGTCGCAATCCGACCGGCTCTACCGGTTGGTCGCCGGTGCCCCCGTACGCGAGCAGATGGAGGAGGATTACAGCGATGCCGGCGGGTCGGTGCTCGTGGTCGGGTTCGGCCGGGTCGGTCAGATCGCGACGCAGGCGCTGATGCAGGCGGGCGTGCGACTGACATTCCTTGATCACGACGCCGACCGCATCCGCGAGGCACAGCGGTTCGGGCGCCGTGTGCATTTCGGCGACGGCCGCCGACGCGAGGTCTTGCAGGCCGCCGGTGCGGCAGAGGCGCGGGTCATCATCGTCGCCACCGACGATCCCGAGACGACGCTCGCCATTACCCGCCTCGTGCGGCGCGAGTTTCCAGCGGCGCGGCTGGTGTTGCGCGCCTACGACCGCATCCATGCGCTCCAGCTTGCCCCCGGCGCAACCGAACACGTCGTGCGCGAGACCTTCTCTGGCGCGCTGGAATTGGGCGCGGCGGGGCTCGAAGCGCTCGGTTTTCCGGCGGACGAGACCGCCGAAGCCTTGGCCACCGTCCGCCGCCTCGATGCCGAGCGGCTTGCCGCTCAAACGGCGCAACTGCGCGGCGACACCGACCGCACCGGCGTCGTGAACGCGATCGCGCCCGAACCGCTGACAAAGGGCGGCAGGACGAAGTAAATGCGCCGCCGCTACTCGGGGGCACTGGAGAACGTTCAATCCCGGTCCCGTTTTCTCCACGAGACGTTGGACGATAATACCCGACACCCGATGCGCGATTGATCACCGGAGGGGTCAGTCTTTCAACCGGCGCACCGAGTTTTGCAGGCGGTTGGCGATATCGCGGGCTCCCAACCGTGCCATCAGGCACATCTCGAAACAGCACTGCGCATTCATCCGTGATGGCTTCCAACAGAGTGCGTGTTTCATTGAACATCGGTGTTACCCAGCCGCGGAGTTTCGGACTTCAGGACGCCGCCCACTCCTGATGGGTGATCTTGAGCAGTTCGCGCTTGGTCAGTCGCCTGAGACCAAACAGATTCTGTATGATCTGAAGGTTCGACTTGGCAAACCGCTCGGGCAGCCCCTGGTTGAAGAACTGAGCTAACAGAAGAGCTGAACGAAACTGGACGATTCGGAAAACAAGGGCCGCTCGGCCGTCAACGCAGCTCGTACATGCGATATGCACCGGAAGTGGAAGGCAGCGGCTCCGCGTCTTCTTCGAACAGTGTGCAGAAGTTGCCGCGCGCTCCCGAGTCCGGCCAGCCATATGTGAACCGCCCGCATTTTTCCGTCATCAGGCAGCGTTCGGCGCATAGTTCCGGCGAGCCGTACCATGGGGTCGCCGCGTCGTCATCCAGGTAGTCATCGTTTGAATAGAAGGTTCCGAGCTCGGTGAACAGCGACAACCCGCCGTCCACCGCGGTTTCGTCCCAGGTCACCTGGTAGATTCGACCGTCTGCGAGCGGTACTGCGACGATACCGTCTGCATCAGGCTCGAGCGGTCCAGTCCAATGTTCGGAATCAATACTGCTGGCGAGATGCCAGGCACGTCCTTCCTGGTCCGTGCCGAGCATGGTGCCGTCGGGTAGCGCGGTGAGCGAAAGTATGTCGGGCGGTGTCACCGGGATCATGTCTGCCATGCGTTTGCGTAGCTCATCATGCGCGGTTGGCGCCGGCGTCGGCGGCATCGTCGTCGTTGTTGTGGAAACCCATGGGCCGGACTTGGCGACCTGCAAGTCGTAACCATCCGAGACAGGCGCGCTCGCCTCATCGGCCTTAGACATGGTGATGGTGACACGAACATGACCAGTTTCCTGCGTCGTCAGGACAAAATGGTCTGACGCTTTGATCGCATTAGCCCCGACAGGCTGTAGCAACCCGGAGGCGTCCTCGTAGACTTGTCTGGGATCTAGAGACCCTGCCTGCTCCGGGTCCGGGCCGGCGTGCCGATTGCGGGCAGCGTTCGTGGGATCGAGGTAGAACACCGGATCGCCGTCCCACCATGGGTCATTGCGGCCAAGACCGGCATGGCGCGGAGGGCTTTGCGCCAGGCAGCCGAACCGGTGGTCCTCATAAGCGCTGACGAAGCTGAGATAGTGCTGTACCGCGGCGCAGCGTGGGTGCTCTGAGGCCCCCGCCGGATAGATCACCACCTCAGGCTCTAAAGCCTCGGCGAACCCTGCATGATTGCTGCCGCAGCTCACCGCACCATGATGTGAGGCGGTAAGTATCGTATGCTCTATACCGGCCCGCGCGCGTGCGCCATTGTGGTGGGTGATAGTCGCCTCTTCCGCCCTCAACTCGGCATCACCCATGAAATAGACAGCAGTGTCGCCGTATGTGATCGTCGCGACCAGGCTTCCCGCGTTCTTCGCTGAACAACCACCGCGGTGCACCTGATTGTTCGCTGTCACCATGGTAAGCCGAGCTACGTAGTCACCGTCGATCAACTCGAGCGTGCGTCCGATGGGGTTGCGCTCCAGCGTCGTGCCATGAAACACCCGGACCGTTCCTGCTTCGGCGTTCTCGACCGCAGTAATGATCGCTTTGACGTCTCGCCGGTAGGCACTTTTGTCGCCACCGAAATAGATCCGAGCGGGCATCCGGAAATCGTGGTCCGTTGGCTTACCCAGAATATGCTCCAGTAGATTGATATGGTCCTTGTCGGCGTGGCTCAGCACCACAATCGGCTCATTGTCCCCGATCCAATGCCGGACTCGCTCCACTATTGCGTCAAGGTCCATGTTGGAGCCGTTCTGATACTGCGAATCGAGATACCCCGATGGATCTTCAATACTGCCATCCCCCTCGTCGTCAGTGGCGGGGGCGTCACGGCTCACCGCTCCTGCGTCGATGATGAATCCCGGGCCGTCGGCGGTAAATGGCTCGATCACCTGGAGCTGCCCCTGGCCGACGTCGAGCCAGTGAATCCGGAGCGGCTTGCTCGATCGCCGCCTCTTGGTCGCCGTGGCCGCCGTGGTCGCCGAATCCAAAGATGTGACCGGCGTTGACGCTGAGCGCGTCAGCCCAGCGAAATCACCGCTGAGAGGGCGCTTAAGTCCCGATTTCGATCGCCCCTTGGATTGAAACGATCCTGTCGACGTCGACGTCGAAGATCCCTTGATCGCCTGCAGCGCCAGCCGTTCGGCGTCTTCGTGAGAGGGGCCAACGCGAGTCCCCAAATTAAGAAGATCGTAGCGCCAAGCGACTGGAGGTTGCGCCATGAAATAGCCGAGCACGAGGAAGCTAATATAAGCGCGATCGCTTACCGCGGCTTGCGCCGGCAAAGATCGTTTGCGCCCGCTCTCCCCGGACCGGGGATCTAGCCGTGCGTTAATCCAAACGTCGTCGGTATTGTCGCTGTGGGAGAACACCTCTTCTTCGGCTAGCCTTGGGCGGGTGAAATAGTATTGCGGACCGAGTTCGAGGCACGCCGCTGGCCCTTCCCACCAAGGTCCTTCGCGTGCAGTCATCTCCAGGGTGCCGGTCACTGCATCGCGGCACAGATACTTGATCTCCAAGTGGCAGTACTCGAAGTCATTGTCGAACATGCAATCGCCCGGGCGACTAAAAACGGAGTTTCGCGGAAAAAATCGCCGCTCGTAGGCAACAGAATGAACATAGGGCAGATTGGAGAGGTCTCGTGAGCCCCAGAAACCAGCCGCGGTCGCGAAAAAATTTACGTAGAACTCTCCGGTTTCGAGGATCGAGTGCCGCCTAGTGTTGTCAAACGAATCCTGGACCGCGATCGCCGGAGCCAAGCCCGAGCTTACGGCAGCCGGTTCCGCGAGATCCGCCGACGTCAATGAATAGCGGTGAGGCCTTTGTGGATTGTAAAGATCATCCGGTGTCGGCAGTCGGTAATATGGACCTAGCCGCTCGCATTCGTTGCGGGCCTCGACTGGGCCAGCATATGGAGCGCCTTGCTTTCGCACGACGAACAGGCGGGTCAGAGTGTCGAGGCATACCAGAGTCGACACCCGGGTATTGCAGCGTTCTTGGCTTAGTAGCGCGAACCGGTAGCCTGAAATGGCGCAGTCTCTTCCGGTGGCCTTGTCCTGAAGGAAAGCGGAATGGTCCGGCGCGAATCTCCCATCCGAGGTGCGTAACAGGTTGAGCCAGTAATAGGGTGATGCTGCGCCATCGGCGCGCTCTGGCACGGACCAGATCCGGGCACGATCCGGCTGCTCTATGCTATCAGTGAAGACGTAGTCTGCACCAACCTCGGCGCAGGCTGCGCGGGCTCCTGGCCACGTTACAGCCGCCTCGGTCGTCCGAAAAAGCTCGGTCGCGACTGGAGGCTGTCGTCCGGACGGGTCGTAGCTATTCGCACAGGCCGCCTTGAGACGAGACGAGCAGGCGAACAATTTCAGTGTACCGGCGGCGTTGATGGCCAGGCACGGAGCATTGGTACCTTCTGGAAAGCCGGTTTCCCAGCGCACGGTCTGGCGAGTATCTGAGAATCCTGGGAACTCTACTGCACGCCAGCCGGTGGCCCTGTTTAGTGCGCCGGCCAGGTGGACGGGCTTATCGAGAACAAGCGTGTCGGATTGGGCATGGGCCGGGGCGGCAAGCACGGCCACGGATATGGCTATGGCAGCGAAGCGGACTATGAAATCAGACATCGATATTGGCTCCCACTAAGCCTCTCATGCGGCTTTCCAAGTTCAAAGACCCAATCTGATCTCTCTGCGGGTAACCTCACGCATGTAGGCCGATGAGGCAAGCTGTAATTTGCTCGCTTCGGTTGCCGACTGGCCGTTGTTGGCTCGATTTGAACACCTTTGCTGGTACTGCCATGTCTGGATGGCGCCCTTTTGGCAATATGATTTCAGGCGATGCTTGAGCTTTGCGGGTCGGTTGCAGTCCTGTCTCAGGCCTGTTTATGCGGCTCCACATGACCACCCGCCCTGATGTTGTCCGGCTGAACCGACCCCAATCACATTATTGCGCTGTTAATGCGCAAGACAGCGCCACGCGTTCTTCGGTTCGCGCGGTCCATTCCGCTCTGCTGTCACATCCTACCATCGTCACTCCGCCAACTGCGGTGCTTCCGGAGGCTATCGGCAGGCAAGTCTCGAGCTTTAACGCAGTCCGCACTCAACCCAGCAGGCGGTCGAGCAGCTCGGCATGATCAGATGCCATCTCCTGCGCGCCGGCGGAGCGCAATGTTTCAGCGGCCTGGTCTTTCATACCCGCGAAATGAGAACCGCCCGTAAAGCCGATGACACGCATTCCGGCCGCCAATGCGCCCTTGACGCCATGAGATGCGTCTTCGACGACCACACATCGTGACGGCGGAACACCCATCTGTTCGGCAGAATACAGGAAGATGTCCGGCGCCGGCTTGCCCCGCGCCACCAGCTCGGCGCTGAACGCCCGTCCTTTGAAGCGCGACGTCAGGCCCGTGCATTCCAGACCGACATTCAGTCTCTCGACGGCTCCGCCCGTGGCAATCGCGTAGGCGGTGCCGGCATCATCGAGTGCATCGAGCGTTGCTCTCGCTCCGGGAACGAGCTGCAGTTCCGTGCGATAGCGCCGATAAAGCATCTCATGCCAATCGGAGCGAAATCGATCCGGACAGGGTTTGCCGGTTCGCTCTGCAATGAATGCCATATGATCGGCGACAGAGCTTCCGAGAAAGCGGGATCGCGTCTCGGCCAGACTGATGTCAACGCCATAGACGCCGATGCAACTGCGCAGCTCTTCAAGGGCTATGGTTTCGCTGTCGATGAGAACGCCATCGAAATCGAAAATGACACAAAGATCGTTGTCGCCGCTCATGATGCTCGCACTATCCCGCCTTTTTGCACGGCCTGATCGCCGAAAGGCTATTCGCCGTAGGGCAGCCAGATGTTTTTCACCTGCGTGGCCCTGCGCAGATACTCGCGCCCCTGCCCGCTCTTCATGTCGCGCCAGTCGCGCTCGAGCCCACCATCCGACCACACGGCCTTCAGGTTGCCGGCCGATGCCTTCTCGACCATCCGGCCGCCTTCGGCGCCTCCGCAATACCACAATGCGTCAACACCATCGTGCTTGGCCAGTGTGTCCGCAAGCACATCCCGTTCGCCGGTCACGATATTGAACACGCCCGCCGGAACGTCCGATGTGTCGATCACCTGATAGAGGTTGGTCGCCAACAGCGGATGGCGCTGGGACGGCACGACGACGACGCGATTGCCCATCGCAAGAGCCGGCAGCGTTAACGACACCAATGAGAGCAGTGGCATTTCGTCCGGACAGACGACGCCCATCACGCCCCAGGGTTCGTTCATGGCGATCGTGACATGCTGCGACTGGGTTGCGTGGACAGCGCCGTCATACTTGTCGGCATAAGCCGCGTACCAGAAGATTCGGCGTATGGCGCGGTCGGTCTCTTCCGCAGCCGCCTTTGTCGAAACTCCGGCGGAGGAGCTCAGAAGGCCCGAAAACTCAGCCTTTCTGGCACTCAGGTTTTCGCCGAGATAGTAAAGGATCTGCGCTCGGTTGTGGCCGGTGGACGCGCCCCAACCAGCAGCCTTCGTGGCGGCTTCCACGGCATTGCGGATGTCCTTGCGGTTGCCGAGACCGGCATGCCCGATCACCGCTCCGTTCTTTCCGCGAACGGCATAGGAATACCCGCCGTCGGGACGCGCCTGCTTGCCCCCGACATAGAGCTTCGGAGTCCGGTCGATCCCGTCATTGGTAGCGATTTGTGCGTCGGCGGACGTATGGCCATCGGCCGCCAGAGGCTCGTCGACGCGCGGTTTGCCGGCACCTTCCCACTGAGGCTTGAGGTACTCGTATAGGCCCTCGCGCCCACCTTCACGGCCAAAACCGCTTTCCCTGTAGCCGCCAAAACCCGCGCCGGCGTCGAAGATGTTGGTTTCGTTGATCCAGACGATCCCCGCCTTGACCTGCGCCGCCACGTCGACGGCGAGGTTGATGTTTTCCGTCCAGATCGATGCGGCGAGGCCGTAACGGGTATTGTTGGCGATCTCGACGGCTTCGGCCGGAGTCCGGAAGGTCATGGTCACCGCGATGGGTCCGAAAATCTCTTCTTGGCTGACGGTTGAGGCCGGCTCGCTGCCGGTGAAGAAGCCGGGGCGGCAGAAGCTGCCTTTGGAGGGAACATTGCCCTCATATTGCCAGAGCGTGGCACCTTCGGACTTTCCGGTCTCGACCAGCGCACCGATGCGATCGCGCTGCTCGTGCGAAACCAGCGCTCCGACGTCCATCGTCTTGTCCAGCGGGTCGCCGACGCGGAGCGTCTTCATGCGCGCCCGAAGCTTGTCGAAGAACAGCTCGGCAATGCCTTCCTGAACCAGAACCCGCGAGCCCGCGCAGCAGACCTCACCCTGATTGAACCAGATCGCATCGACCACACCCTCGACAGCCGCATCGAGATCCGCATCGGGAAACACGATGAAGGGCGATTTTCCGCCGAGTTCCAGCGAAAGCTTCTTTCCGCTTCCTGCCGTCTGGTCCCGAATGATCCGTCCGACATCGGTCGAGCCGGTGAACGCGACCTTGGCAATGTCGGGGTGCTTGCAAATCGCAGATCCGGTGCTGCCATCCCCCTGGACGATGTTGACCACGCCATCGGGAAGTCCGATCTCATGGCAGATCTCGGCAAATACGATCGCGGTCAGCGGCGTCTGTTCGGCCGGTTTGAGAACAACCGTGTTGCCCGCAGCCAGCGCCGGCGCGATTTTCCAGGCAAGCATCAGCAGCGGAAAATTCCACGGAATGATCTGTCCGCAGACACCTACCGGCTTGTAGCCCTCGAAGTCTGTTTCCAGCAGTTCGGCCCAACCGGCATGGTGGTAGAAATGACGCGCAACCAGCGGCACGTCGATATCGCGCGTCTCGCGAATGGTCTTGCCGTTGTCCATTGTCTCAAGCACGGCCAGGAAGCGGCTGTGCTTTTGAATGTGGCGCGCCAACGCATACAGGTATCGGGCGCGCTCATGGCCATCGAGGCCGGACCAGGCCGGGAAGGCTGCCTTTGCCGCCTTGACGGCGGCCTCGACGTCAGCCGCGGTTCCCAGCGCCACCTGCGCCAATTCCTCGTCCGAAGCCGGGTTCGTGACTGCAAAGGTGCCGCCCTTCTTCGCCGTCGTGAACTTGCCGCCGATATAGTGGCCGAAGCCTGCTTTCGGTGCGGCGGAAAGCCATTTGGAAACTTCATCGCGGGCTTCGGGAGCCGGGCCGTAATCCATGGTTTTGAGTATGTCCTTGATCTGCAGAGTCATGTGCTTACCTCAAGCCATAGCGTGGCGGTTCAGGCTCGAATAACGGCCTGTAAGATGATGTTCGAGCTGACGCTCAATGTCGGCAAGAAGGGAACTTGCCCCGATCCGGAAAAGATCCGGCTGGAGCCATGGCAACCCCAGCTCCTCCTTCATCAAGGACAGCCAGAGCATCGCGTCCTTCGCCGTTTTCAAACCGCCTGCCGGCTTGAAGCCGACGGTCTGGCCGGACAGCCGGCCGTAATCGCGCAAGGCCCGAAGCATGACGAGACTGACCGGCACGGTGGCGTTCACGCCCTCCTTCCCGGTCGACGTCTTGATGAAGTCGGCACCCGCCTGCATGGCGATCATGGATGCCTTGTAGACATTGCGAAGCGTCTGCAGGTCCCCCGTTGCCAGGATGGCCTTCAAATGTGCCGGCCCGCAGGCCTCCCGCATCGCGGCAACCTCATCATACATCGCCTGCCAATCGCCGGTGAGGATATGCTCTCGCGTGATCACGATGTCGATCTCATCGGCGCCGTGCTCCACGGCATAGCGGATTTCGGCAAGTTTTTGCGGCAAGGGTACAAGCCCGGCCGGAAAGCCCGTGGCGACAGAGGCGACCGGAACGCCCGATCCACGCAGCGCCTTGGCTGCATGGGCGACCATTGTCGGATATACGCAAACTGCGCCGGTCGTGATCCGCTCCCCCTCAAGCCCGAGCCCCTTGACGATATCTGCCCGAAGCGGGTTGCGGGCCTTGGCGCACAATCGCGCGACCCTGCCCGCAGTGTCATCTCCTGCGAGCGTCGTCAGATCCATGCAGGTGATGGCCTTGACCAGCCAGGCGGCCTGATACTCCTTTTTCACCGTCCGGCGCGTTCCGAGCGTGGCCGCCCGGCGTTTGGCGGCGGCCGTGTTCACGGCTACGGCCTCGAACCATTCCGGCCTGATCGGTGTGCCTCTGTTGAGATGCGCATTGGACGTGGCGGCCGTTGGTGAGGGACTGAGGTCTGTCATGATCGACCCTTTCGGATATCGAGAAACCGGTTGAGAAGAATTGCGGCGATGATGATGATCCCGGTCACCGTCATCTGGTAGAACGAGCCCAGCCCCAACAGATTGAAGATGTTGCGCAATACCTGCAGAAGCATCACGGCAAAGAGCGTCCCGACGACGCTGCCGCGGCCACCGAACAAGCTGGTTCCGCCCAGCACGACAGCGGCGATCGCATCGAGTTCAAGACCTTGTGCCGCTGTCGGCTGACCTATCCTCAACCGCGACGTCAGCAGAATTCCCGCCAGCGCGGACATCAATCCTGAAATCCCGAAAACGGCGACGATAATCCGTCGGGTCGGCAAGCCGGCAAGCCGGGCGGCCTCGGGATTGCCACCCGTCGCATAGACGTATTCGCCCAGCACCGTGTAGCGAAGAACCAGAGTGGCGACGACACACAGGAGAATGAAAATCAGTCCCATCGACGACATGTTGAAGCCCGGCAGCAGCGGGATCATGGTGGAACTGATCGCGGCAAAACCGGACGGCAAGCCACTCACCGGAACGCCGTCCGTCAGCAGATAGGTCAGGCCCCTGAAGGAAACGAGCCCGGCGAGCGTAACGATGAAACTCGGGACGGCAGCAATCGCCGTGATTGCACCCATCAGCATTCCGAAACATGCACCCACCGCCAGTGTTGCCAGAACCGCCAGCACGGGATCGATGGCCGCGGCAAGCAGAACGGCAACCAGCATGCCGCAAAAGGCCACCACGCTGCCGACCGACAGGTCGATGTTTCCGGTCAGAATCACGAAAGTCATTCCGACGGCGACAACGCCAACCACGGCCGCCTGCTGAAACAGGTTGCCAATGTTCGTAAACGTCAGGAAGTTGTCCGACAGCATCGAGGCGATCAGGACAACAACCAGAAATATGGCGACGAAATTGTATTGGATGATCGCCTCGACGATCCGTTCTCGCAGCGATGGGGCGTTGCTCTTCCCCGTGTCGGCTGTCGTGTCAGTCATGATGCTCCCCCAATATCTGGGCTTTCAGAATTGTGTCTTGATCGGTAACGGCGGGGTTGAACTGGCTGACATTGCGGCCCTCGTGGAAAACCCAGATCCGGTCGCAATGCGCATGGAGTTCGTCGAGTTCGCTGCTGGCAACGATGACTGCAGCTCCGTCAGCGGCAAGTTGGGATACCAGTTCATAAAGATCGGCCTTGGCACCGACATCGAGACCCCGGCTCGGCTCGTCAAGCAACAGCAGTCTTGACCCGCGGATCACCCATTTCGCCAAGACCACCTTCTGCTGGTTTCCCCCGGACAGTTGCATGGTCTTCTGATCCGGCTGACCGTATTTGGTGGAAAGCTGCGCGAGAACCGGAACCGTCATCGCCTTGCGCTCGGCATGACGCGCCGCCCACGTACCCCGCAACATCGGGAGTGTCGCGTTCACATATATCGGGGCATCGAGGATGAGACCCTCGGTCTTCCGGTTTTCGGGAACCAGTCCGACACCGCAGGCGATCGCCTGTGCCGGGTTTCGGGGATGGTAGTCCTCCCCGTCCAGTTCGACCTTTCCGTCGAAGCTTCTCACGCCATAGAGAGACCGGAGGAAACTGGTTCGGCCCGAACCGTTCAGACCTGTCAGCCCGGATATCTCGCCCCAGCGCACCTCGTAGCCCGAGATCTCAAGCCCCTCATCGCCTTTAAGCGTATCGACCCTGAGCGCAACGCGCTCCGACAGTTCGGGCCTGTCGTGCCGTTCCAGCAGCGAGCGGTTGCTGCCGACGACCGCTTCCACCAGGGTCTGGTCGTCCGTCCCGGCCACGTCGAAAGTGTCAATCGTCGCACCGCCACGCAGAACAGTCACCCGGTCTCCGATCTCCCGGATTTCACCGAGGCGATGGCTCACATAGATGATTGCGACGCCTTGCGCCGTCAGCTCCCGAATGACTTCGAACACGCGCTCGAGTTCGGACTCATTCAAGGCGGCGGAAGGCTCGTCCATGATGATCACCTTTGCCTGCTTGGTCAGCGAGCGGGCAATGGCGGTGAGTTGCTGGTTAGCGATCGAAAGCGTTTCGACGCGTCTGTCGGGCGAAAACCCGGCTCCGACCCTTTTCAGTGCCGCGATCGCGCCCTTGCGCCGGCTGGCCTTGTCGATGACACCCAAGCGCGAAGGCGTCTGACCCAGATACAGATTCTGTTCCACGGTCAGTTGCGGAACAAGATCCAGTTCCTGGTAGATCATCGATATGCCGTGATCGGAAGCCTCGGCGGGCGAGCCGACCTGCACCGGCTTTCCGTCGAGCTCGATCGTTCCGTTCGTGGGGCGAACGGCTCCGGCGATGATTTTGAGGAGCGTGGATTTCCCGGCGCCGTTTGCTCCGAGGATGCAATGGACCTCGCCTCGCCGGATGCTCAGATCCGCCTTCTCGAGTGCGACCACATTTGGCGGAAATGTCTTGGCCACTCCGCTCACACGCATCACTTCATTCATGGCCTTTCGCCTCCCGGCGCATTCTCTATTGCATAAGCCGCAGTGACCTCATCGGTGATAAGGACCGATAAATAACCGGCCTTCAGCGCGGCCAGGGCAATTTCGTGCTTTTCCTCGCCGGACACGATACCGATGGCGCGTTCGGTCTGTCTGAGCTTTTCAAGCGGCAAGCCGACAGTGCGGTCATCGAGCGCCGTATCGACAGTGTTTCCGTTGGCATCTATGAAACGTCCCAGGATGTCGCCAACCGCCCCGTGCTCCTGAAGCCTGTCGATATCATCCTCGGTCAGGTAACCAGAGCTCAAGAGCACCGATCTGTGCGAGATGCCGCCCATGCCGAAGCAGATAATCTCGGCCTCGCTTGCGAGGCTCAGAACCCGCTCCACGATGGGATCGGCTTCCAGCGCTTCCCGTGTGCTCTTCTTTCCGACAATTGCGGGAACGGGAAGCAGGGTCGCACTTCCTCCGGCGGTCTGGGCAAAGGTTTCGGCCACCGCACTGGTGCGCGTCGAGGTCAGCCGCAATGCGGTCGAACCATTGACGAGGATGACCTGCAGTCCCGGATTCCATTTTTCAGGCAGGCATCTGGCCACCGCGGACATGGTCCGCCCCCAGGACAATCCCATCAGGTCGGGTTTCGGGTTGAGCGATGCGATGTAGGTCGCCGCGGCTTGTGCAACGGTCTCTATCAACAAGGCTGCATCGGCGACCTCGCCCACGGGCACCACAATGGCGTCTCGCAGATTGTAGAGCTCCTGGAGCTTTACCTCCAGCGCAGCACGGCGGTTCTTGCGCGGCGTGATTTCAATGCGGACAATCCCGGTCTGCTTGGCCTCGGTGAGCAGGCGCCCGACCTGCCAGCGTGTCAGCCCGAGTTCGCGGGCGATGTCCTGCTGGGTGCGCTCAAGATCGAAATACATCTTGGCAACCTGAACCATGAGGTGTTCGCGCTGCTCGTCCAGAGGCAGCCTCACCGACGTCGTGCGAGGCGTGTCCGTCATGAGCGAGACTCCGCCTGCTGACGTTTGGTCAGTGTGTGTAACAGAGGCGTGAGCAGTTCGGTCGCATCCTGATAAAGCGGCAAGGTATCCTGGTACCAGCGGCTGCGTTCCACATTTGGCTGCATCTCGTGTGTCGCCACTCCGATCCCGGACGAAGCCGCCGCAAGGTCCGGCCAGAGGCCGAGCGCCGTTGCGGAACAGACGGCTGCGCCGATCAGCGAAAGGTTGTCCTCGGTGGCCACAGATACCGGCCTGCCGATCGCATCAACCGTGGCCTGCAGCCACGCGGCATTGCGGCAGATTCCGCCGGCCATCACGATGCGGTCGATATCGACGCCCCGCTCGGCAAGCACTGCAAGAACGTTTGCCGTTCCAAGCGCAACAGAATCTATCGCCGCAGCATAGATATCCGTTCTCGAATGGCCCAGGGAGAGGCCCATTATCGCTCCACGCAGATCCGGATCCCGGTAGGGCGTCCGGTTGCCCATCCAGTAGTCGAGCGCCAGCAGACCGTTCGCCCTTTCGGGCCGCTCGGCCACCTGCCGGATCAGTTCCTGATGCTGGTTGGCATCTAGGCCGAAGATATCGTTGGAAAGCCAGGAAAGAATCGAGCCCGAAGAGACCTGGCCAGCCTCGACAAGCCACTCGCCTTCTGTCAGCGCATTCGGATACGGCCCCCAGAACCCGCTGACGTCGCCATATCCCGACAATTGCGTAAGGTGGACTGTCGAGGTGCCCCCGATCACCAGAAGGCCGCCCGGCCGTACCGTGTTGGCGCTCAGGATACCGATATGCGCATCAATCCCGCCCTGCGCGATGACGGGCCGGTTCACGATCCCCATGTCGGCGGTCAATGAGCCCGAGGCTTCACCGACAACTCCGCCGACCGGAACAATGCGGTCAGGCAGCTTGGCGGGCAGATCACCGATACCGAGCTTTTGATAAATCTCTGGAACGAAGGCACCATTCAGCGAATCGTAGTTCCATTTGCAGGCCGCGTTCATGCGGGAGCCGACCCACTCGCCACACAGGTGATAATTGATGAAATCCAGCGCCTCGCAAATCACCTCGGCCCGGGCATAGACCTCCGGCTGGCGGCGCGCTGTCCACATGGCCTTCGGAACCAGCCACTCGACCGCATCCGCGCCACCGCAATAGGCCATGACAGGATGATCGACTTCAGCCGTCAAAGCCGCCTCCTCGGACGCACGACAATCCATCCAGAGAATGGCCGGGCGTACAGGCTCACCACTTCGTGTGCAAAAAGCGACCGTAGAGGCAGTCGTTGCCACACAGATGGAATCGATATGATTTGTCCCGGCAGCAGCGACGGCCCGGCGGCCGGCATCGCGCATCGAGGTCAACCATTGCCGGCTGTCCTGTTCAGCCCAGCCGGTGTGCGGGTAGACGGTTTCGTATTTCGCCTCGGCGCTTGCGAGCATGGCGCGCGCATCCGTGCAGTAGACCCCTGCCCGGACACCGCCGGTGCCAAAATCAAAGCTGAGTAATTTAGCCATTCAGACACCTCCCCATGCGCTGGCCGGTTTCCTATTGTTGGCGGTGCCGCCCGGTCGCGGCAAGGTCAAATCCTAGGGTCGGAACATGATCTTGGAGTAATGCATGGATTTGTCGGTCTTCAGGCGCTCGAAGAAATCCGGCAAATCGCCCAGCGGCAATTCATGGCTGATCATGAACTCCCACTCGAGAGCGCCGGACGCAAGCTTTTCGAGCGTAACCGACCATTGCGGCCCCGGGAAAGGCGCTCCGAATGAATTCCACGCACCGTGAAGAGACACCTCCTGGCGAAGGAAATGCTGGAAGGTTGCGTTTTCGAGCCCGACTTCACCAACCGGGATTCCGATGAACACCGCGTGCCCGCCGGGCGCCGCAAGACGGATCGCCGGATTGATCGAACTGGGATGGCCGGCAGCCTCGACGATCAGATTGCAAAACGGAAGCTTGGAAAGGTCGTCACCGGCGAGCGCGGTGTGCGTCGCTCCGGCCTTGAGCGCCATCTCGAGCTTCTTCGGAGACACATCGATTGCCACCACTTCGCTCGCGCCCATGAGCTTGAGCCACTGGATGGCGAAAAGCCCAATGGGGCCGCATCCCACAACACCGCCGACATCTCCCGCCGTCACGCCACCGCCCTTCCAGATCGCATGCAACGCGATGGATGCAGGATCTGTCATGGCGATGGCGCGGGGGTCGAGGTCTTGGGAGGCCTTGATGAGATTTGAAACGGGAATGCTGACGAACTCGGCATAGGCGCCGTCGCGGCGCGAGCCGAAATAATCGTAGTTGCGGCAGCGTGAAAACTGGCCGCGCTGGCACTGGTCGCAGGCGTGGCAGGGAAGCATCGGCGGAACCGCGACGAGTTCACCTTCCTCGAAGCCGCTGACATCGGGCGCCTTGGAGACGATACGTCCGCTGAATTCATGTCCGCAGATCAGCGGCATCTTGTGCGCGCCCTTGATCAGCATGCGCGGAAAATCCGAACCGCAAACGCCCACGGCTTCGACCTTTACGATCACGTGACCGTTCTTGGCTTCGGGGTCCGGGACGTTTTCAAGACGGATGTCGCCGGGCGCATAGAGGACAGCAGCACGCATAGCGGCACACTCCTTTTGATATTTCAGCAATGGGATTGCCGACGCCTCGGGCGCCGTAAGCAGTGGAGGCAGGGCGGGCCTGTTTCGACCCGCCCTGCAAAGACCGGATCAGTTGAAGTTGATCTCGGGACGGTACTCGGCGAAGAGCCCTTCGCGCGGGAATTCGTCGACATTGTCCTTCGTCACCGCCTTGGATCCGGCGTCGACAAATTCGGGCACCTCAGAGCCGGCGATTGCCTGGCGCGCCACCTGGATGGTGACATCACCAAGGTACTGCGGGTCATTGAGCGCGGTGGCCACATAGTTCCCGCCGGTCGACATCATTTCAAGCGCCTCCGAAAGGCCATCAACTCCGGCCACCAGGACATCGTCCCGGCCACTCTCCTGCAACACCTGCAAAGCACCGAGCGCCATGTCATCATTGTGCGCGTAGACGACGTCGACATCGGCATTGGCCTGAAGCAGGTCCTGCATGGCCACAACCGCGTTGGCGCGGATGTATTCGGCGTAAGGGCCGGCGATGATTTCGTGGCCCGAGCCTTCCATGGCGTTATGGAAGCCGTCGCGCCGATCCATCATCACAGCGCCGCCGGCGTCGCCCTGGATCTCGATGATCTTGGCGTTTTCGATTCCATCAGCCGCAAGGCGCTCCTTGACGGCTTCACCGACCATGGACCCCATGGCGACGTTGTCACGGCCGATATGGGCGACAACGATGCCTTCGCGAACACTGCGGTCAACGGTGATGACCGGAATGCCAGCCGCATCAGCCGCTTCCAGTGACGGAACCACGGCATCGGGATTGACCGGGTTGATGATGATCGCATCCACGCCCTGAGTGATCAGATCCTGGATGTCGTTGTTCTGCTTGCTGACGTCGCCATTGGCATCAAGGAAGATCAGCGTATCGCCGCCCGCCTCTGCCGCAGCTTCGGCACCGTTCTTCAACTGAACATAGAAGGGAGACTGAAGGGTAACCTGGCTGAAGCCGATCTTCAGGCCTTCCGCCATTGCCGGGCTAAGACCGGCGCCGGCTGCGATCAACGCGGCAGATGCTGCGGTTGCGAATAATTTGAGTGCATTGCGTCGTGTATTCATAACGAACCTCCCTGGGAGCAAACTCCGGTTTCATTGATTTGCCTCCGACAAATCTACAAATGTGCGTTCTCTGCACATCTGTTGATTTATCGGATCAAAACAAGCTGCCGGTGTCAATAGTGCCGGGCGCCATTCGAAGCATGGAGACTGGAGAGGCATTTTTATATATATAATTCAATTACTTGAATTGACGTCTACAGACATCGGCGATGTGGGGCGTCACGAAACGAGAGGCTTGGCACGCCGTTTTTCATCGGCAGCAGAAGTGCACATATGTGCAAAAACGTGGTAAAATGCGCGAACAATCTGGCGAACTGCAATCGTCCATGAATGCACGTGGCCAGCATGAAGATGGATGATGCCAATACAATTCAACGCGACCGGGACAGTCTATCCGATCGCCGAGTGAGGCCGGTCCTCGTTGCGGTGTTGACGCCAATCTTGCTTTTTTCGTGGGCGTTCTCGGCGGGAAGTCCACCTTATTGCCAAGAGCTGCCCGTTTCCTGAGTGACCACCGGTCCACAACGGGCGAAAAGCGGGCTTTTGATCACAGGGCAAAACGCAATCTTCTTGCTGATACGCCAGGAATTCACTGCATTTGCTGGGTGATCTGTCTTGATTGACAAAAACGCCACTATGCGAGTTTGCCTTCGATCACCCACATCGTTTCCGGGAAGCTCCAAGGCAATGTCAGGCCGTGGTTCATCAGATAACCGCCGCTCACCGTCATGCCCGCCGATTTCAGCAAAGGATCCCCGCGCGACAGGCCGGGAGCGTCACCGCGGTTTCTCAATTCGATCCGATACATGGCGCTGCGGTTCAGTCGTGTGAGGCGCAATGGTCGCGGGGCGATCTGTTGCGATGACTGTTGCTTGCCCGCGAACACGACAAACCTGTCGCCATCGCGTGCCAATTGCTGCTCCGCAATCACGGCCGGATCCGCGCTTTCCAGACGCAGGATATCAGCGTTGAACATCCAGTCGCGATTGTCCTTCCACCATCTGGTGACGTCTTTCAGCACGCTGGCCTCGGCTGCGGTCAATTCGCGCGGATCCAATTCGAAGCCCATGTGCCGCTGAGCGGCGACCCATGCGCGGAACCGGATGTCGATCGTTCGGCCCGAAGTGTGACACACACGCGGACCGACGTGCGAACCGGTGACGGCCATCGGCAGAAAAATGGCCGCGTTGTGCTGCATTGCGAGCCGCTCGATCGCATCGTTGCTGTCGGAAAGCCAGACCCGGTGGGTGCGCCGCAGGATCTCGAAATCAATGCGAGCGCCGCCGGAAGCGCAGCTTTCGATTTCGGTCAGCGGATAGGCCTCACGCAACCTGTCGATCAACTGGTAGGTGCCGCGCGTTTGAGCCGCATCCGGCTGTGGCAGGACGCGATTGTGATCCCATTTGATATAGTCGATAGGGTGGTTTTCCAGCACCTCGGCGATGCGCTCGAACAGAAAATCGCGAACCTCCGGCAACGCCATATTCAACACCCTCTGCTGACGGCCGAGGATCTGGTCGTCGTCGCCGAGCGCCCAGTCGGGGTGTTTGCGGAACGTGTCGCTGTCCGGGTTGATCATTTCAGGTTCGAACCAGATGCCGAAGCTCATGTCCCGCCGGTGGACATGATCAATCAACGGGCCGAGGCCGTCCGGAAACTTGCGTGGGTCGACATACCAGTCGGACAGCGCGCGCGTGTCGTCATCCCGGTTGACGAACCAGCCGTCATCGAGCACGAAGCGCTCCGCACCCAACTCGGCAGCCTCATCCGCCAATGCCTTCAATTCCGGCAGGTTGTGATTGAAATAGATAGCCTCCCAGCAATTGTAGTGAACAGGCCGCGTGCGACCGGACTTCGGAAACGTCACGATCTGATCGCGCAGGTGACGCTGGAAGGCCACCGCACAGCCGTTTATCCCGTCACAGGAAAAAACGGCATAGAGGCTTCCGGTCTCGAAACGGGTGCCCGGTGCGGTCTCGGTTCCGCTCGCATGGCCGAATTGAACCTGCCGGCGGCCATCCGGCATCTCCTCGGCAGCCATGCCGTGACCGCCCGACCATGCGTAATGGAAGCCATAAACGTCGCCAGAGGTGTCGGTTGCGCCTCGGCAAGGCACGAGCAAACCGGGAAAGTGTTCGTGCCCGGTGCGTCCCGTCCGATTTTCGCGGCTTCGGATGCCGGGTGACCAGGGGGTCCGGTTCATCTGAAATTCGCCGCACCACCGCCCGGAAAAATCAATCATCTCGTCAGAGAGTTGCGGTGCGGGGAAAACCGGGGCCGAGAGCCAGTGCAGATGCGTTGGCTGATCCGTCTCCAACACTGCCCTGGCCTCGATGATATGCGTCGCCGGATTGATCGCAAAACTGGCGGTGTAGGTCAGACCGTTGGCCTCATCGCGAAAGCTCAGGGAAAGGGCATTCTCGCTGCCGGTGTCGGCGGAAAAGCGAAACCTTGGCAGGAGCGGCGCGCCGGAACCGTCACGCAGGACCAGGCCCGGTTGACCGGGAAAGCTGCGCGACGCCTCCGGACAAACCGACAATTCGGGATTGGCGTCAAGCATGCCGCCGGTGACGTCAAGCTCATTGGCCCGATAGATCGTCTCAAGGTCTTCGTTGTCGGGAAGCCGCGCCCCCCAATAGACGACCTCTGCAAGACGGTCGTCTCGAGATCCCAGAACCAGCGACTGTCGCGCGTCATCCAGACGCCAGCATCTGATCATTTCACAGCGCCGAGTGTCAGGCCCGCGATGAAGTGTTTTTGCATCAGGAAGAACATCGCGACCGGAGGCAGAGCGGCGACGATCGAACCGGCGCTCATCAGATGATAGGCGGCACGAAACTGGCTGTTGAACTCCGTGATGCCTGCGGTCACCGGCTGAGAGCCGGGCCCCTGGGTCAGCACCACGGCCCAGAAATAGTCGTTCCAGATAAAGGTGAACACCAAGACGGCCAAGGCAGCGATCGCAGGCTTCATCAGGGGCAGCACGACGAACCAGAAGATCTTCCATTCCGCAACGCCTTCGACCCTTGCCGCCTCTATCAGGGGGAAAGGCAAGGCGCGGATGAAGTTGCGCATGAACAGAGTGCAGAAGCCGGTCTGGAATGCGATATGAAACAGGATCAGTCCGGTCTTCGTGTCGTAGAGATTGAGATTGACCGTCAGATCGCGAACCGGAACCATCAGAATCTGGAATGGCACGAAGTTGCCGGCAATAAACATGAAGAAGATCAGAAGGTTACCATTGAACCGGTAAACTCCGAGTGCAAAACCCGCCATGGCCGACAGGCCCACCGCACCGATCACGGTCGGGATCGTGATCAGCAGCGAGTTGACCAGGTAGCGCGGCATGTTCGATTCGAAGAACACCTTGCCGTAGTTGTTGAAGAGCTCGAAGGACGACGGAATGCCCCAGAAATTGCCGGCCGCAAAATCTGCGTCAGACTTGATCGAAAAGAGCGCCACCGCCAGCAGCGGCAGCAGCCAAAGGATCAGCGCCAGCGGCAGAAAAGCCTGATAGGTCACCTGCGCCGCGCGCGGACGCTTTTCAATGGGTTTGGGAAACATCTCAGCGCGCTCCCTTTTCGTCCCGGTACATCGACCACAGGAAGTAGGCGATGAAACCGAGCATGATGAAGAACAGAACAACCGCGATTGCCGCGCCATACCCCATGCGGAAGCCGAATTCCGACAGTGATTCCTCGAACATGTAGAAGCTGAGCACGCGGGTTGAGCCGAACGGACCGCCATTGGTCATAACGGATATCAAGTCAAACGACCTGAGCGCTCCGATGATCGTCACCACGAAGGCGATAAAGGTGGCGGGTTTCAACTGGGGCAGGATCACGTACCACAGCATCCGCGAGCCCTTGGCGCCGTCAAGGCGCGCAGCCTCGACCTGCTCGGGGTCGATCGCATTCAGGCCGGTCAGGTAAAGGATCATGCAATAGGCCGTCTGAGGCCAGAGACCGGCGGCAATGATCCCGTAGGTCGCCCATGTCGGATTGCCCAACATGCCGCCCTTGATGTCCAGCCCCACGAGCCCGATGATCTGATCGAAGAGCCCCACATTCGGCAGATAGAACCAGGAAAACACGAGGCCGACGACAACCTGGCTTATGACGAAGGGGAAAAAGAAAAGGGACTTGTAAAGGCGGATTCCAACCACATTCTGGTTGAGAAAGAGCGCAATGAAGAGCCCAAGCGGAATGGCCAGCAGATAGAGCACCAGCCATTTGAGATTGTTCCAGAACGAGGTTTCGAACTTACGGTCGATCGGCTGATCGCCGATGCCAAGGAGCCGCTCGTAGTTATCAGTGCCGACCCAGGTGGCCTCACCGAGCCCATCCCATTCGTGAAACGAAATCCAGAACGATTGCGCGATCGGAATGATCACATAGACCGCGAAAAACAGTATCGCGGGCAGCAGGAAGAGCCATGGCGTGATGGCGATTTCGTTGCGCTTGTACCAGCCGCGGGCTGGCCGGTCGGCATGTGTGCTGGGGACGGTTGCGGTGGTCATGGCCAGCGTCTCCTTGACGGGTCAGCTCATGCAAAAAAGCCGCGCGGCTTTTCGGATACGTTGAAAGGGGCGGACACGATGGCCCGCCCCGAACCGATTACTCGTAAATCCGCTGCCGTGTCTCTTCGAGACGCGCAAGAATGTCGTCGAGATTGTCGGGGAACACCATGAATTCCTGAAGGCCTTCCATGCCGACACTCGCCATCTCCGCATCGAAGTCACGATCGAAGAATTGCATGACTCCGCCCTGAGCATTGTTCGAAAGCATTTCGAAGCCCTGCTGCAGGAACTTGTCGTCGCCGACTTCAGCATTCGCATTGACCGGAAGCTGACCGAGGGCGTCTCCGCCATTGATCTCGGTTTGCACTTCGGCAGACGTCACGAACCGCAGAAATTCCTTTCCGGCTTCTGGATTTTGTGCGCCCGCTGCAAGGTGGAATGTATCTGTCGGAGCGTCTTCCGCGTATTCGACATCGGCAATCTTCGGGAACTGGTAGAAATCGAGCTGGTCATCCGACAGGCCGCCTTCACGCATCGCGGCCACTGCGAAGTTGCCCATCAGATAAGCAGCGGCTTCGCCGTTGACCATGAAGGGAAGGGCTTCCTGCCAGCTGTAGTTCTGGTGGTCGTCGATGAACGCCCCCATGTCAATCAGCTCGCGCCAGTTGGCAAAGGTCTGACGGACGCGGTCATCGGTCCACGGAACCTCGCCACGGGCCAGTTCCATGTGGAAATCATAGCCATTGGTGCGGGAATTGATGTAATCGAACCAGCCACCAGCGGTCCAAAGGAACTTGGTGCCGATGGTGTAGCACTTGCGGCCGGAGTCGAGGATGGCTTGGCAATTGGCCTTTTCCTCTTCCCAGGTCGTGGGCTCGCTGAGGCCAAGCTCGTCGAATATGTCTTTGCGATAGTAGACGCCCCACTGGTAGTAGGTGTACGGCACGCCCCACTGAGCGCCATCAATGGTCATGGCGCCCCTGGTCGATTCCAGCGCCTTGAATTGTTCTTCCTCCCAGAGATCCGAGACATCGGCAAAGAGCCCGGCATCGACATAGGGCCGCATGCGGTTGGCGGCATACCAGTTCACAACGTCCGGCGGGTTTGCGCCCAGCGCATTGCGGATCTGCGTCTTCCACGCCTCGCGGTCGACGATGGTCAATTCAATGTTCAGGTCCGGGTGCATCGCGCCGAAATCGGCAACCAGCCCTTCCATCACCGCGCGGGGCGCGGGGTTGGACATGTCCGAGATGATCCTGAGATCGCCCGACAGCGACTCGCCGTGCGACGCGGCAAACGCCGGGCCGGCAAGCATGGTGGATGCGCCAAGCGCAATGCCCGTTATGGTGTTCAGTAATTTCACGGTTTCCTCCCATTGAAATGCGGAATGTTTCACATATTGAGTTTGACATCCCAATTGTTGAGACGTATTCGAGATGCTGATTTGTGTCAATGACACAGTCTTGCGCATCGGGGTCACGGCAGGGGCCAACAATTTGGCGGACGAGACAAGACCACAAGGCGAGAATGAGGGGGCCGGCACGGTTGGCAAGGCCCTGAGTGTGCTCGACATCGTGGCGAGTCTTGGCCGGCCGGTTCGGGCAGCCGAAATACAGGCCGTCAGCGACCTGCCGAAAGGAACGGTCTATCGTTTCCTTCAGACGCTGACCGAACAGAACATGTTAAGCTACGATCCTGATCGCCGTGTCTATTCGATGGGCGTGCGATTGGTGCGGCTTGCACAGGTTGCATGGCGCAATTTCCAGATCGCACCGGTGTCGCAACCGCACCTGAACACGCTCGCGCGAAAGATCGGGCTTGCGGTGTACCTATCGAAGCTCGATGGCGGACAATGCGTCTCCCTCGAACGCGGCATGCCGGACGTGCGCGCCGGCGTTTTCCAGGATGTGGACCGGGTCTATCCCGCCTATTGCACTGCCGTCGGCAAGGCGATGCTGGCAAGCCTGTCAGAGCAGTCGCTTGACATGGCTCTGAAGCAACAAAGCTTTCAGCAGCTGACCGAACGCACGATCACCGATGCCGAGACACTTCGCGCGGACCTCGAAACTGTCCGCGCGAGGGGATATGCCATCGAAGACGGCGAGCATGTGCGCGGCATCATCGCGGTCGGCGTCCCCATCCTGACGCGAAGCGGCAGGCTTATCGGCGGGCTTGCCGTCCACGCACCGGACCGGCGGACCGATCTCGAAGAGCTGAAAACGCAGATCCCGGATCTCCAAACCACTGCGGCGGCGATCGCAAAAGATGCCGCGGACTGGAGTTTTCCCGAGACAAACAGAAAACCTGAACAGTGTGGGGAGAGGATATGACCGGAGTAACACTCGACAAGGTCGTCAAGAAATATGGCGATGTTCAGGTTATCCACGGCGTCGACCTGGAGATCGAGGATGGTGAGTTCTGCGTGTTTGTAGGGCCGTCGGGCTGCGGCAAGTCCACGCTGCTGCGGATGATTGCCGGACTGGAAGAGACCACCGATGGCCGAATTCATATCGGCAAGCGCGATGTGACCCACATGGATCCGGCTGAGCGCGGCGTGGCGATGGTCTTCCAGACCTACGCGCTCTACCCGCACATGACCGTCGAAGACAATATGGGCTTCGGCCTGAAGATGAACGGCCACCCGAAGGACGAGATCAAGTCCAAGGTTGCCGAAGCGAGCCGCATCCTGAAGCTTGACCCGTTCCTCAAACGCAAGCCTGCGGCACTGTCCGGCGGTCAGCGGCAGCGCGTCGCTATCGGACGGGCCATCGTTCGCGGGCCGGAAGTGTTCCTGTTCGACGAGCCGCTGTCGAACCTCGATGCTGAATTGCGCGTCGAGATGCGCGTCGAGATCGCGCGCCTTCACAAGGATATCGGAGCAACGATGATCTACGTCACGCACGATCAGGTCGAGGCGATGACGCTCGCCGACAAGATCGTGGTCTTGCGGCTCGGCAATATCGAACAGATCGGCGCCCCCCTTGATCTCTACCGCGATCCGGACAACCAGTTTGTTGCGGGTTTCATCGGGTCGCCGTCGATGAATTTCCTCAAAGCCAAAATCACTGCAGATGGCAAGGTCGAGATCCCCGCGATGAAAACCGCGATCGCCTTGCCGATCGACCTGCCGGAAGCCGGGACAGAGGTGATCTTCGGGATACGCCCGGAGCACATCGAGGTGGCCGAGGGTGACGACATGGCGATCGATTTGACGGAAGCCTTGGGCGGTGTCTCTTACGATTACATTCAGGCCGACACCGGCGAGCGGATGATTGTCGAAGAGCGTGGCGATCACCGTTCCGCGCCCGGAACCCGCGTATCGCTAAGCTTCGATCCGGCGCGGGCCTATCTTTTCGACGCGGAAACCGGAGCCCGGATCCGCTGATAAAGTGATGCAGGCGGATGCGGCGTGACCGATCGTTGGGTCACCGGAAGCACTCTGCAACCAGACAGCAATAACAGCGCCTTGGAGCAAATGCCGTGAAGCGAACCATCGGGACATGCTATTACCCGGAGCACTGGCCGCGCGAAATCTGGGAGGAAGATGCGCGGCGGATGGCAGAGGCCGGTCTCACCTGGGTTCGGATCGGCGAATTCGCATGGTCGCGGCTTGAACCCGAACCGGGCCGGTACGAATTCGGCTGGCTCGACGATGCCATTGCGGTGCTTGGCGCAGCAGGACTTCGGGTGGTTCTGGGCACGCCCACCGCGACCCCGCCCCGCTGGATCCTTGACCGGCATCCCGACATGTTGGCCGTGGACGCCGAGGGGCGGCCACGCAAATTCGGCTCGCGCCGGCACTACTGTTTCAGCCATGAGGGCTACAAGGCGGAATGCGCGAGGATCGTCACCCGTCTCGCCGAAAGGTACGGACGGAACCCTCACGTTGCCGCCTGGCAGACCGACAATGAATATGGCTGTCACGACACGACGATTTCCTACAGCGATGCCGCGCGCAAGGCATTTCGGCTATGGCTCAGGACGCGATACCCCGGACCGGGCAATGACGGAGACATCCGCGCGCTGAACGAGGCCTGGGGAAATGTCTTCTGGTCGATGGAGTACGCGGATTTCGATGATGTCGACACGCCCAATCTGACCGTCACCGAACCCAATCCGAGTCATGCACTTGACTATCGGCGTTTCTCGTCCGACCAGGTCGTGGCCTTCAACCGCCTGCAAACCGAGATCATCCGCGCCCATTCCGATGCGCCGATTGCACACAATTACATGGGACGAGTCACCGATTTCGATCACTACAAGGTGGGTGCCGACCTCGATATCGCGTCTTGGGACAGCTATCCGCTGGGTTTTCTCGAGGACCGCGTGCCTGCCAGCGTCGAGCGGCAGCGCCAATACGCGCGCCAGGGCGACCCCGATTTCCAGGCCTTTCATCACGATCTTTACCGGGCCGTCGGCCGCGGCCGCTGGTGGGTCATGGAGCAGCAGCCCGGACCGGTCAATTGGGCTCCGCACAATCCCGCGCCCCTGCCCGGCATGGTGCGGCTCTGGTCGTGGGAGGCATTTGCCCATGGAGCCGAGGCGGTCTGCTATTTTCGCTGGCGGCAGGCTCCGATGGCGCAGGAGCAAATGCATGCAGGCTTGCTGCGCCCGGACAGTGCGGAGGCACAGGGCCTCGTCGAAGCACGGCAGGTGGCTGCGGAACTGGCTGACGCACCCAAGGTCGGCGCTTCACCCACCTCGGTCGCGCTGATGTTTGACTATGATGCCGAATGGGCGTGGGCGATCCAGCCGCATGGCAAAGGCCTAAGCTATTTCGAACTTGTCTTCGACACCTACCGCGCGCTTCGCAGAGCCGGCCATTCAGTAGATATCATCCCGCCAGACCGCGAACATCTGGAAAGCTACAAACTGATCCTGGCACCCGGCCTCATGCACATGTCCGGACCATTGAAAAAAGCACTGGCGGAAAGCGGCGCGGTTGTGCTGATCGGGCCACGTTCAGGCGCGCGCGACAGTACAATGCGCACACCCGTTCCCTTGCCGCCGGCCATCCCGGGTCTGGACGTCACCGTCAGTCACGTGGAGAGCCTCAGGCCGGATTCGCCTGTTCCGATCACGGCTGGCGGGACAATTCGCAGCTATCGTGAATTCATTGAAACGGTGGCCGAGGTCCTGGAACGAACCGCAGACAATGAGCCTGCGGTGGTCGCCGAGGGCAAGCTTGTCTATGTGGCCGGCTGGTTCGATGCCGATGCAATGTTTCGACTGGTTCGGACAGTCTCCGACCGTGCAGGTCTTGCTACGCTGGATCTACCGGATGATGTGCGTTGTCGTGATACCGGCACCGAGCGGTTCTGGTTCAATTACAGCACGCGCGAACACGAGGTTCAGGGCAAAACCCTGCCCCCCATTTCGGTCACGCGCGAAACGCTCATTTGATCGGAAGCGCTCCGACTTGATCGACTGCGCATGGCTGAAGAATTCCGGATGGGGTCCAGTGCTGGAATAAAATTCGGAACAGAAGTTGGAGGTGTGGCGAGCTTGCCGTCTGGCCGGTCAATGGACCGGGTGCGGCACTCACTGCCGATCACGTTCTGACGATGAAACCCTTGGCAATGTGGTTCCTGACAAAATAGATGACGGCCAGACCAGGGATCAGGGACACGAGTGTCATCGCCATCACCAGGCCGATATCCGTTCGAAATCCGTAGAGCGTGTTTATCGCCATGGTGATCGGCTTGCCTGCGGTCACGGTAAGAATACGGGCGAAAACGACCTCGACCCACGAGAACATGAAACAGAAGAAGGCTGCAACCCCGACCCCGGGCGCGATCAGCGGCAGCAATTGCTTGAGAAAGAAACTTGGCACGGAATAGCCGTCCAGAAAGGCGGTTTCATCGAGCTCTTTCGGCACCGCGGAAATGAAGCTTTCAAGTATCCAGATGGCAATCGGAATATTGAAGACACAGTGCACGAGTGCGATTCCCACCGGTGAATTCACCAGGCCAACTTTGGCAAACAGAATGAAAACCGGCAGCGTCAGGACGACCGGCGGGGTGATCCTGAACGCAATCAGCAGCAAGAACAGGTGCCTGTCGCCGGCAAACCGGTAGCGCGCTATGGCATAGGCCGCGGGAACCGCGACCAGAATGGTAATGATCACATTCAAGGTGACATAAATCACCGAGTTGACGATCGAGCCCGACAGCAACGGTGATGCGACGATGTTTAGAAAGTTGATGGTGCTGAACTGCCCCTGGACAATTCCGTCTCGTGGCAACGTGGAGGTGAAACTCAGGAGAAACATCTGCAGAAACGGCAGCAGGATGAACCCGGCGATGGCTGCAAGGAACAGAGTTGCCATCCATGCTTTCCATTGACTGGCTCGTGACGTGGCCCGCACCATTAGCGACCACCCTCCGGCGTCTCGTTCTGCCGGATGTTCATCACGGTCTTGAATGCCCAGGCGATCGAGAGAATGATGATGAAATAGATGATGGAGCGCGCCGCCGCCGGCCCATAGTTGAAGGCGGCGATCTGCTCTCCCAGGTCCAGTGACAGAAACGTCGTCTTGTGATCCGGACCGCCGGCATTCACGCGAAATGCCTCGGTGTAGATCATGAAGCTGTCCATGAACCTGAGCAACAGTGCCATCATCAGCACACCGCTCATTTTCGGCAGTTCCAGAAAACGAAAGACCTGGAATCGCGACGCCCCGTCGATCGCCGCAGCCTGATAGTAGGCCGGGGAAATGGTGGAAAGGCTGGAATAGCACAGGATGACCACCAGACCGATCCAGTGCCAGGTGTCCATCAAGACGAGCAGAATCCACGTGTGTACCGCGTTGAACTTGTAGTCGAAGTCAATGCCGAGCAGCGCCAGCGCGCGTCCTCCGAAGCCCGCCTCGCTGCCGATGAAGCTGACCCACATCGATGGCACGGTGTTCCAGGGCACCATCAGTGGAAGCGCGACGATCATCAGCATCGCTGTTCTGAAACGGCCTTCCCGGGGCAACAGCAGTGCGATGTAGATGCCAAGCGGAAGCTGGATCGAAAGAACGATCATCGAAAACAGGAGGCTGCGCCCCAGGCTGTGCAGAAATCTCTCTGACGAGAGAATGTCGCGATACCATTCTGTGCCAACCCAGAAGCGGCTTTCCAGCGTGAAGATATCGAAGAATGAGTAGTTGAAAATCGTCACAAGCGGCAGCACACCGACAAAAACGAGCACGCACAATGAAGGCAGCAAAAACCACCAGGCCGCATTGGATCTTGTTCTGGAATGTGTGGAATTGGTCAAATCACGAAACCGGTATTGTCATGTCTGCGGCAATGTAGAGCTCGCAATTGACGGCGCGCAATTGTCGTGCCGTCTGTTTTCGACCTGCCCTGAAAAGCGGGGGCCGGAACGATGTGTTCCGGCCCCCGTATGTTCAGCCTGCTGCAGGCAGATTCCGCAGAACCTTACTGCCAGCTCTTGATCAGCTCGTCGTAAGACACGGTCTGCGGTGTCTCATCTTCGTTTTCGAGCTTCGGGTAAGGCGCACCCGGCTGTTCCAGCCAGTAGGACGGGTCCCGCTCCTCGTTGAGCATCGGACCGATGTCGCCCTGGACGCCTGCGCGTTCCAGACGCTCCATGACCTTTTCCTGCGCTTCGCAGAGGCTGTCGAGCGCTTCCTGAGCGGTCTTTGCACCAGACATCGCGTCACCGATGTTCTGCCACCACAGCTGTGCCAGCTTCGGATAGTCAGGAACGTTGGTACCGGTCGGGGACCACTGAACACGCGCCGGCGAACGGTAGAACTCGATCAGACCGCCAAGCTTGTCGGCGCGCTCGGTGAAGTGATCCGAGTTGATTGTCGATTCACGGATGAAGGTGAGACCGACATCGGATTTCTTCAGGTCGACCGTCTTGGAAGTGACGAACTGGGCGTAGAGCCAAGCTGCCTTCGCACGGTCCACCGGGGTGGACTTCATCAGCGTCCAGGAACCGGCGTCCTGATAGCCGACCTTCTGGCCTTCCTTCCAGTAGACGCCATGCGGCGAAGGCGCCATGCGCCACTTCGGCGTGCCGTCCTCGTTCATAACCGGCAGGCCAGGCTCGACGGTTGCTGCAGTGAAGGCGGTGTACCAGAACATCTGCTGGGCGACATTGCCCTGTGCAGGGATCGGGCCGGCTTCACCGAAGGTCATGCCCGCTGCTTCCGGCGGTGAGTAGTTCTTAAGCCAGTCAATCGCCTTTTCGACAGCATAGACCGCAGCCGGAGAGTTGGTTGCCCCTCCCCGGTCGACACATGAACCGACGGGCTGGGAGTTTTCATTGACGCGGATGCCCCACTCGTCGACTGGAAGACCGTTGGGCTCACCGACATCACCCATGCCGGCCATCGACATCCAGGCATCGGTGTAACGCCAGCCGAGCGACGGATCCTTCTTGCCGTAGTCCATGTTGCCGTAGACGGGGCCGTCGACGCCAAGATGCGACAGATCGCGCCCGGTGAAGAATGCCGCAATATCCTCGTAAGCCGACCAATTGACCGGGACGCCAAGATCGTAGCCGTATTCGGCTTTGAAGTCGGCCTTGTTCTTCTCGTCGTTAAACCAGTCATAACGGAACCAGTAGAGGTTCGCGAACTGCTGGGTCGGCAACTGGTAGAGCTTGCCATCCGGACCCGTAGTGAACGAAGTGCCGATGAAATCGGCGACATCGAGCGTCGGGCTGGTCACGTCAGCGCCTTCGCCGGCCATCCAGTCGGTCAGGTTGCGGACCTGCTGGTAACGCCAGTGCGTGCCGATCAGGTCGGAGTCGTTGACGTAGGCGTCATAGATGTTCTCGCCCGACTGCATCTGGGTCTGCAGCTTTTCGACCACATCGCCTTCGCCGATAAGGTCGTGGGTGACCTGGATACCGGTGATCGCGGTGAAGGCGGGTGCAAGAACCTTGGATTCATATTCGTGCGTGGCGATGGTTTCAGAAACCACCTTGATTTCCATGCCTTCGAACGGTTTGGCTGCATTGATGAAGAATTCCATCTCGGCCTTCTGCTCCTCTTCGGAAAGCACCGAGAGATCACCGATTTCATCTGCCAGGAACTTTTCAGCAGCTGCCATGTCAGCGTGGGCTGAGCCCGTTGCCAACATGATCGCGGCACATGCCGTCGTGTTCAGTAGTAGATTTCGCATATTATCCTCCCTTTAAAGATCATGCGAGTTCAAGAGATGCGGAAGACCCGTATCTCCTTATGGTTTGGACTCACACCGTTCGAAAAACGCCGATGGCGTAGATCAGCGAGAGTCCAAGTGCCCACCACAGGTTGGGTCCGACAAGACCCAGCCATGCGAGATGGATGAAGGCGCTGCCAAGCAGCGATATGAAAAGACGGTCGCCCCGGGTTGTCTCGAAACGCAGGATCCCGACCCGGGGATTCCCGCCCGGCGAGAAATATTCCCAAACTCCCATTGCGATCAGAAGTCCGGCAAGACACACCCAGAAAAGACTGGTGGGCAGGGTCCAGGCCATCCATGACAGGTCCATGATCTTCCTCCCTATACCCGGCCCAGGGCAAAGCCCTTGGCGATGTAGTTGCGAACGAAATAGATCACCAGCGCGCCGGGAATGATGGTCAGCACACCGGCAGCGGCGAGCACGCCCCAATCCACGCCGGACGCACCAACGGTCCGGGTCATGATCGCCGAGATCGGTTTGGCGTCGGTCGTGGTCAGTGTCCGTGCAATCAACAGTTCCACCCATGAGAACATGAAGCAGAAGAAAGCGGCGACACCGATCCCGGAAGCAATCAAGGGCATGAAAATCTTGACGAAGAACTTCGGGAACGAATAGCCGTCGATATAGGCGGTTTCATCGATCTCCTTCGGCACGCCGGACATGAAACCTTCAAGAATCCAGACCGCCAGTGGCACGTTGAACAGGCAGTGAGCCAGCGCCACGGCGATGTGCGTGTCGATGAGGCCGAAGGCCGAATAGAGCTGGAAGAAGGGAAGCACGAACACCGCTGCCGGCGCCATGCGATTGGACAGCAGCCAGAAGAACATGTGCTTGTCGCCCAGGAAGCGGTACCGCGAAAACGCATAGGCCGCCGGCAAGGCCGCACAGATCGAGATCACGGTGTTCATGCCGACATAGATCAGCGAGTTGATGTAGCCGGTGTACCAGGACGGATCGGTGAAGATGACGGTGTAATTGTGCAGCGTCGGCTCTGCCGGAAACAGGGTGAAGCTCGACAGGATCTCCTGGTTTGTCTTGAAGCTCATGTTGATGAGCCAGTAGATCGGCAGCATCAGGAAAAAAATGTAGAGACCGGGGACCAACCAGCGCGAGACGCTCTTCTTCGCAAAGCGATTGCTTGCCCGCACATTGGAGGTGTCGATGACGTTGGCCTGCTTGTTCATGGGACCCGCATTTGCCTGAGTGTGAGGTGTCTGGCTCATCAGTCTTCCACCCTCGCGTCCGGTTTATCGACGCCGACATTGCTCATCACCGTGAAGAAGACGTAGCAGATGGTCAGTACGATCAACTGATAGACAAGCGACATGGCTGCGGCCGGTCCGAGGTCAAACTGGCCGATGGCCTGCTTGACGAGGTCGATCGACATGAAGGTCGTCGAGTTGCCCGGCCCGCCGCCCGTAAGAACGAAGGGTTCGGTATAGATCATGAACGAATCCATGAAACGCAGCAGGAACGCGATAATCAGAACGCCGCGGATCTTTGGCAGCTGGATATAGCGGAAGACCGACCATTTCGACGCGCCGTCTATCTTCGCGGCCTGGTAATAGGCCTCGGGAATTGAAACCAGACCGGCGTAGCACAACAGGACCACGAGGCTGGTCCAGTGCCAGACATCCATCAGGATGATCGTCGCCCACGCGTCGAAGACATTGCTGGCGTAGTTGTACTCAATTCCAATCTGATCCAGCGCGTAGCCCAGAAGCCCGATGTCTGCGCGGCCGAAGATCTGCCAGATCGTGCCAACCACATTCCACGGGATCAGCAGCGGCAGCGCCATCAGCACGAGGCAGACCGGCACCCATATGCCCTTCTTGGGCATCGTCAGCGCAATCGCGATCCCCAGCGGAATTTCGATGGACAGGATGATCAGCGAAAAGATCAGGTTCCTGCCAAGCGCATTCCAGAACCGGTCCGAACGCAGTACATCCTGAAACCATTCTGTACCCGCCCAGAAGAACTGGTTGTTGCCGAAAGTGTCCTGGAACGAATAGTTGACCACCGTCATGATCGGAATGATCGCGCTGAGCGCGACGAGTATGAAAACCGGGATGACGAAGAGCCAGGCCTTGTTGTTGTAGGGCTTGTCCATCTCAGGCTCCTACTCTGACCAGGTGGGAGTTCTGGTACACATTGATCCGTGACGGCTCGAAGGTCATCGTCGGATCGACCGGCACCTCCTCATTTTCCTTGAGCAGCGCGTTGATCGTGTGGCCCTGAAGATTGGCCCGCACGATCTTGAACCGCCCGATGTTTTCGACTGTCTCTATTCGCACCGGCAAGCCGCTCTTGTCCGATGACAAGGAGACGAATTCCGGGCGAATGCCGAGTTCGGTCTTGGACCCTGCGAGGGAATAGCCGTCTGAAAGCTCGATCTGGATATCGCCGACCCGCGCGGTCTTTCCATCGATTTCGCAGGGTATGACATTCATTCCCGGGGACCCGATGAAGTAGCCGACGAAGGTGTGGGCAGGCTCGTTGAACAGCTCCTCGGGCGTTCCGATCTGCACCACTTCCCCTTCATACATCACCACCACCTTGTCGGCGAAAGTGAGCGCCTCGGTCTGGTCGTGGGTGACATAGATCATGGTGTGACCCAGTTGCCGGTGCAGGTCCTTCAGCTTGGTCCGCAATTGCCATTTCATATGCGGGTCGATGACCGTTAGCGGCTCGTCAAACAGGATTGCATTGACGTCATAGCGCACCAGACCGCGTCCGAGCGAAATCTTCTGCTTTTCATCCGCCGTCAGACCGCGCGCCTTGCGATCGGCCTTGTCGGAGAGATCGAGGACGTCAATCATGTCTTTGACCCGCTTGGTGATCTCGTCCTGAGGCACGTGCCGGTTGATCAGCGGAAACGCCAGGTTCTGCCGAACGGTCATTGTGTCGTAGATCACAGGGAACTGGAAAACCTGCGCGATGTTTCGCTCTTCAGGCTGCAGATGCGTCACGTCCTGCCCATCGAAACGGATGTGCCCCTTCGACGGAACGAGCAGCCCGGAAATGATGTTGAGAAGCGTGGTCTTGCCACAGCCCGAAGGCCCAAGCAGCGCATAGGCTCCGCCATCTTCCCACTTGTAGTCGAGTTCCTTTAGCGCAAAGTCCGCATCGGACTGTGGGTTAGGCAGGTAGGAATGCGCCAGCTTGTCGAGTGTGATGCTTGCCATGACCGCCCCTCACCCGTGACCATTGGAACCTGGCGCAAAAACCAGGCTCCCGTTTCGATCGAAGACGAACAGGTTGTCTGCATCGAGATAGGCTGGAAGCGAATCCCCGATCCCGACGCGATGCACGCCATGCATCAAGGCGACCATGTGGATACCCTCGCTTTGAAGATGGATGAAGCTTTCCGAGCCGGTTATTTCCGTTGTCGACACCTTGCAGTCGAGCTTCATCGACTTGCCGGTGGGCGGTTGCAGCGACATGTGGTGCGGCCTGGCTCCGATGGTGTATTCCTCGTCCCGAAGGCCGGAAAGAGACGCCGGCACATCGAATCTGCTGGTGTTGAAAACGAATTCAGCGCCCGACTTGCGAACCGGCAAAACGTTCATCGGAGGATCGGAGAAGGTCTGTGCCGTCAGCAGGTCGGAGGGCCGGTTGTACACATCGATTGTGTCGTCGAACTGCGTGACCAGGCCTTCGTTCAGGGTCGCCGTCTTGCCGCCGAGCAACAAGGCCTCCTGCGGTTCGGTCGTCGCATAGACAAAGATCGCGCCGGTCTCGGCGAAGATCTTCGGCAACTCCACCCGCAACTCTTCCCGGAGTTTGTAGTCGAGATTGGCCAGCGGCTCATCGAGCAGCACCAGTTCCGCATCCTTGACCAACGCCCGGGCCAGCGCGGTTCGCTGCTGCTGCCCGCCTGAGAGGTTGAGAGGGGTTCGCTCCAGGTAGGGCGTTAGTTTCATGAGGTCGGCGGCTTCGCGCACCCGCCGTTCAATTGTCGCCTTGTCGACGCCGGCGACCCGCATGGGGGATGCGATATTCTCATAGACGGTCATGGCCGGATAGTTGATGAACTGCTGGTAGACCATCGCAACATTGCGTTTTTGAACCGGCATGCCCACAACATCTGTACCGTTCATGAGTATTTCACCCGACGTCGGCCGATCGAGCCCGGCCATCAGGCGCATCAGGGAGGTCTTCCCGGACAAGGTTGGCCCGAGCAGAATGTTGACCGAGCCCTTTTCGAGCGTCATCGACACATCTTTGATGTGCCAATCCCGTCCGACCTTCTTGCTGACGCTTCTCAATTCCAGCATCTGAAATCCCTATTCCGCTGCAAGGTTTTGCAGTTGCTTGTGCTCACGCATGTATTTCTCCAGCCGCTCACTCTGCTCTTGTGTGAAGCGAATGCCAAGCTTACTCCTGCGCCAGAGCACATCGGCAGAAGTCCGGGCCCATTCTTCGCTCATCAGGTAGTTGACTTCGGAGCTGGTCAATCCGTGCCCGAAATGCTCGCCCAGATCCTGGTAGGACTTAGCTTCCCCCAGGAATTCATGACATTTCAGGCCGTAGGCGCGAACCAGCCGTTCGCAGTTGGTTGCTTCGAGAAACGGATAGGCGGAGCTGATTTTCGAAAGCACGGCGTCGTAATCGCCGACCTCGAAATCGCCGCCCGGCAAGGCGCTGTCTTTCGTCCACGGTGCGCCCCTGGTGCCGATGGCGTCTTCAACCTTGGCTATCAAGGCCTCCGCCAGGCGGCGATAGGTGGTGATCTTTCCGCCGAAGACATTGATGATCCTGGAGTCCCTGTCTCCATCAGCGCGCAGGACATAGTCACGCGTCGCCTCCTGGGCCTTGGAAGCGCCATCGTCGTAAAGCGGGCGCACGCCGGAAAACGTCCAGACGATGTCGTCCCTGGTCACCGGATCAGTGAAATACTGGCTGGCGCCATCGCAAAGATATGAAATCTCGTCCTCGGAGATTGTGGCTTCGGAGGGATCACCATCAAAATCGCGATCGGTAGTGCCGATCAGCGTGTAATCCTGTTCATAGGGTATTGCAAAGAAAATCCGTTCGTCCGAATTCTGAAAAAAGTACGCTTTCGGATGATCGAATTTCCGGCGCACCACGATGTGACTTCCCTGAACAAGGCGAACATTGGCAGCCCTGTTCTCTCCAGCCGCCGCTGTGAGGATCTCGTCAACCCATGGTCCGCCAGCATTGACGATCAGCTTTGCAGAGACGTCACGAATGGTGCCGGTTTCCGTCGACTGAAGCTGCAACGCCCACCCATCCCGGCTCTTTCTTGCGGAGATGAGCTTGGTCCGCGTGAAAACCTCTGCGCCCCTGTCGCGTGCATCCATCGCATTGAGAACGACCAGACGAGCGTCGTTCACAATGCAGTCCGAGTACTCAAAGGCCTTGCTGAACTGTTTCTTGAGAACCCGGCCGACCGGGTCCGAGGCCAGGTCCAGGGTCGTGGTTGGCGGCAGGATCTTTCGACCGCCTAAGTGGTCATAGATAAAAAGCCCAAGGCGCAACAGCCATGCCGGCCGCAGTCCCTTGTGATGGGGCAGCACGAAGCGCATCGGCCGAATGATGTGAGGTGCCATTTTCAGCAGGACTTCGCGCTCGAAAAGCGCTTCCCGCACAAGACGAAACTCATAGTGCTCAAGGTATCGCAAGCCGCCATGAATCAGCTTGGTGGACCACGACGAAGTTCCCGACGCGAGATCGTTCATCTCGGCCAGTCCGACGGAATACCCGCGGCCCGCTGCGTCGCGTGCGACGCCGGATCCATTAATGCCTCCGCCAACAACGAAAACATCGTAAACCTTGGACAAGAAATTCCTCCCGTTACACGTTTGGCCGCCTCCTAAGCGAAACGCTTTCACAAGGAAAACGAAACCATAGTGAATGTCAAACGAAATTTCTCGAACTTGGCAAGGTCTGCCACGGCGGGCCGGAAAACCAGCACTACTGCGCAGGCTGATCGATGGTCAGTCCCGACCGAAAGTGCGCTCAGCCGGTTGAATTGAATCACCCCGGGCTTGTCACCACAATTCGGGACAAACATCTGGCAACGCAGTTTTCACACGACGCGGCGATAAAGACGCGTCCGTTGATTGCCTCCACGCCTGACGCGGAGAAGAGTCCGATGCCTCCGGACAGGTCCGGTGAGAGTACGGCTCCATTCCGGTTCCGGCTTTTTTGTTTCCTGTTGCCAAGAGCAGCGGTTCGCTGCAGACAGGTTCGCAACGGATCGGAAGCTGACTTTTTGCGGCGGACCGACTCAGGCTCAACCATACGAACCTGTCCGCCGCTTGACTTGCTTCGAATGGGGCTCATCGACCGACGGCAGGCTTGTTGGTTGCACAAACCAAAATTATGATCCGCAAATGAAAATTGTTCTTTATGTCGTTGCGGTTCTGACCGGTGTCGGTCCAATCGCGGGCTGGACATACCTTGTCGGCCTCGCCAGCGCCTACAACACCGGCTCTCACAGCCGCGGCATCAGCCTGGCAGATTATTGGGATACGGAATTCCTGATGCTGGCAGCTGTGCCTTGGCTTCTTAGCGCCATCAGCCTGTTCTTTGCATCAAGAATGCAGTGAATGAAGATAGGCAAATTTGTCTGTTGCCGAAAGCTGCCATGTTCTTTGGGCGGCAAAGCTCCATCACTGGCGAAAACGGAAATCGGTCCCGGTGAAGCAAGCCGAACTGAATATTTCGGAACACGGGTTTATGGCCTCCCGCGGGATGCCCGAGTGTCCGACCATCAAGCCGGTTCGGGGACCGCCGATCGTTCCTTGCTCGGAGCCATGCCGAACTTGCGCTGGTAGTCACGGGCAAAATGCGTGGGGCTTTCGTAGCCCACTTCGAAACTCGCCGACGCCACGCTGTGATGCCCCGCTCTCAACAGGTCGCGCGCCGCAATCATGCGCAAATCCTTCTGGTATTGAAGGGGCGTTGTGCCGGTCACCTGCTTGAAGTGGCCATGAAACGAGGATTGGCTCATGCCCGCCAACTGCGCCAGTTCCGGGATCGACAGGTTCTGGTGGAAATCGCGCTTGATATGCAGGATCGCCCTCGCGACGCGGCTTGCATGGCTGTCGATTGACAGCAGGCTGCGCAACATGCCGCCAATCGGGGACATGAGCAGGCGAAAATGGATCTCCCGCAAAACCGACGGTCCGAGAACTTCGGCGTCCAGAGAGCTGTCCGCCAATGCGAGATACCTGCCGATAGTCTCGATCACCGCGGCGTTTGCAGGACCTGCCGAGAGCGAACGGAGCGACGGCAACTCGTCGGACACCGAGCCGATCTGTTCATAGAGGCTTCGCAAGACGCCATGCTCAAGCGACACGATCAGCGCCAGGTAGGGCTCGTCCGGAGATGCGGAAACAATTTTCGATTCGACGGGAAGATCGTGGCTGACAATGAGCGCGCTTCCGGCCTGCAGTGTCACCGACTGGTCGCCAATCGTTGTCTCCTTTGCGCCCTGAAGAACCAGGCACACCACCGGCTTGTAAACGACCGCATTGAATTCGCTGACCTCAGTGGCCTGCAGGACCGTCAAATTCGGCAACGCCAAACCAGTGCTCAGTTTGTTGCGGTTCATGTAGGCGCGTGCCGGCGCAACCAGGCCTGTATACTGCATGTTCTCATCCTGTTTGGATGTTTTGTACCATCTGCGCGGCTTTCTTGCATCCATCTCTCCTATCGATTGGAGGAATTGGCAGATTTTTCGAAGGAAGTGGCAGGCCTCGCCGTTCCGTCTCCGATAGTCTGACCCGACCGCTTAACCGCAACCGGAGACGACCATGGCCATCATGACACGCACTTTTCCACTCAACGGCAGCGTCGACATTCCCGCGGTGGGATTCGGCACCTATCTGGTTTCAAACGAGGATGCGCCCAAGGCAGTTCAGGCCGCGATCGAATGCGGCTACCGCCACATCGACACGGCATCCGGCTACCGCAACGAGGCGGCGGTTGGCGAGGGCATCCGCGCAGGTCTGGCGGCCTCCGGCCTCACCCGTCAGGACATTTTCGTGACCACAAAGCTCTGGCCCGGCAATCCGGCCTGGGGTGACGCGCCAAAGACCCATGAGCAAACGCTTGCCGAGTGCGAGACCAGCCTGGAACGGCTGGGTCTCGACCATGTGGACCTCTACCTGATCCACGCCCCCTCCGGCGGAACGGAACGGCTCAACCAGTGGCGCGCACTGATTGAATTGCAAAGAGCAGGCAAGGCACGGTCGATAGGCGTGAGCAATTTCAACCAGTCTCACCTCGAAGAAATTCGCAGCACAGGCCTGCAGACGCCCGACGCAAACCAGATCGAACTGCATCCCTGGTCGCAAAAGCCGGAGCTTCTTGCCTACATGGCCGAGAACGGCATTGCACCGATCGCCTATAGCAGCCTCGTGCCGCTTTCCACCTGGCGAACCGAAGAAGGGCAGGCGAGCGCCAAGACGGAAGCGATGAAAGCCGACAGTGGTGTCTTCACGGCCATGGCCGTGAAATATGGTGTCACCGAAGCCCAGTTTCTGCTGCGATGGGGCGTGCAAAACGGATATGCCGTCTTGCCAAAGAGCCTGAAACCGGAACGAATGAGGCAGAACATCGATCTTGAGGGATTTACGATCAACGACGCGGACATGGAAGTCTTGCGGGCGATGGATCGCGGTCAGGGTGTCGCCTGGGCGAGCGGCGATCCAAGCGTCGCGGAATAAGACGAGAGGCGGTTGTTTCCTGCCGGGGCAACCAAGGATCAAGTCGAGGAACGCAACCGCACTCGACACCACCATTGGGGAGAGGCCATGGCCGCCGAGTTCATGTTCATCACATTCACGCTGTTCCTGGCCGGGATCATCGCCGTTCCACTGGCCTCGCGTTTCGGGCTCGGTTCGGTCTTGGGGTACCTGATTGCGGGCATCGTCATCGGTCCCGTCCTGCACGGGGCCGGAGTGGATGTTGCCGCCCTTCAGCATTTCACCGAGTTCGGCGTGGTGATGATGCTCTTCCTGATCGGCCTGGAAATGCAGCCCAAGGTGTTGTGGGCGATGCGGTCGAAGATTTTCGTCATGGGTGGTTTGCAGGTCGGTCTCACCACGCTGGCGGTCATGGCAATCGCCATGCTGTTCGGGCAGACATGGACCGTCGCGCTTGCAATCGGACTGATCTTCGCCCTGTCATCGACGGCTATCGTCACCCAGACACTCAATGAAAAGGGATTGATGCGCAGCGATGGCGGGCAGGCAAGTTTTGCAGTGCTGCTGTTTCAGGACATTGCGGTCATCCCGATGCTGGCCCTCATTCCACTGCTTGCGATGAAGGAACTCAGCGATGCGCTTCATACCGGTGACGACCATGGCGGAGGGCACGGCGACTCGGTGCTGAACCTGAACCTGGTCGAGGGGTTGCCGGGCTGGCAGACCGCGCTGATTACGGTGGCCGCCATTGCATTGGTTGTTCTGGCAGGCCGCTATCTCACAGGTCCGATCTTCCGCTACATCGCCCGCGCCCGGCTGCGCGAGCTCTTCGTCAGCACGGCCTTGATGATGGTCGTTGGCATTGCGCTGCTGATGACGATGGTGGGCCTGTCGCCCGCGCTTGGTACCTTCCTCGCGGGCGTCGTCATGGCCAACAGCGAATACCGGCACGAGCTCGAAAGCGACATCGCGCCGTTCAAGGGCATTTTCCTTGGCGTCTTTTTTATCACCGTCGGCGCGAGCATCGACTTTGCGCTTCTGAGCGAAAACCTTGCGCTCGTCATCGGTCTGACGCTTGGCCTGATCCTGCTCAAGTGCTCCCTCATGCTGGTAATCGGGCACGTCTTCAAGCTGGCGGGCGGTGACAAATGGCTGTTCGGGCTTGGCCTCGCTCAGGCCGGAGAATTCGGCTTCGTGCTGGTGTCCTTCACAGTCGCCAATGCCGTGGTTCCCTCGCCGATCGCCGACCTTCTGTTGCTGATCATCGCACTGTCGATGCTTCTCACTCCCGCGCTGTTCATTCTTTATGACAAGCTGATTGCGCCGCGCTACTCGCGCCAGCAGGGACGCGAGGCTGACGAAATTGCCCGGGGTTCTGGGATCATCATCGCAGGTCACGGCAGATTCGGCGGTATCGTCAATCGTGCGTTGCGGGCGGCCGACTACGAACCGACGGTGGTCGATTACAGCAGTGACCAACTCAAGATGCTGCGCAGGTTCGGCCTCAACGCCTATTTCGGCGACGCGACACGCCCCGATCTTCTCCATGCTGCGGGTATTGAGAATGCCAAAATTCTGGTGATTGCCATCGACAACAAGGAAGCCGCAACGGAGCTGGCGCGCTACATGCACGAACACCATCCCCATGTGCATGTCATTGCCCGCGCCATCGACCGATGGCACGTCTACGATCTCTGGTCTGTCGGTTGCCGCGACATCATTCGGGAAACATATGACAGTTCCATCCGAGCGACACGGTCGGCTTTTGAAGCGCTTGGCCATACACGCGAAAAATCGCAAGAACTGGTCGGCGTGTTCGAGGCGTTCGACCGCAAGACGATGCTGCAGACAGCGCAGGCCTTCATCAACAGCGAGGATCCGCATGCAGATGACAGCGAATTCTTCCTCTTGGTTCGCGACAACCTCGAAGACTGGGAAGCGCAATTGAAGGCAATCATGCAGGATACACTGAAAGCGCCATAGGTTGCGCCACATCAACCAAGGCGCAGCCTCTTTGACTCAGAGCCATCGCTTGAAGAAGCCGTCGACGACTCCAATCCGTCGGAGATCCTTGGCAACATCGAAGATTACCAACACCCGGACGCCGCCGGGCAGAGCCGGGTCAGCTCATGGCTCTCGGTGCCTGTCAGCTTGATTCTCAGTTCAAACCGCTCAGATTTCGGCGTGCGAAGCGCCGAAAGAGCCTGCGATCGGCGAGAAAAAAGATGCCTGTCGCGCTGGCAAGCCAGCGAGAGCCGCAATCCCGTCCCTCCCCATTCTGTCCGCAAGAGCGCTATCGGGGATAGGACAGAGCGAAAAAAAGAAGCCGGAAAGGCGCTTCATCACCGCGCACACCAAAAGATAGTCTCAGCAGCCGCGAGCTTTTGCATTTGCCGCTTAACGGATTCTTGAAGCAAGCCGATCAAGAATTAGAAACCCGTTGAAGACAAGAGCCGTAGGCGGACATCGGACGATGACTAATCCAGACACTTCATTCGTGAACGACACCGAGAGGTGGCAGCGGGCGCTGGAAGCAGCCGGGCTCGGTGTATGGGATTGGAACCTGAAAACCAATGTCTGCATCTACTCCGAATCATGGTGCCGGATGCTTGGATACCGTCGCAGTGATTTTTCAGAGACTGACGATCTTTTCCTGCTGCTTATTCATCCCGACGACCGGGAAAGGGCTATCGAAAGTGGCGATCGTCATCTGGCGGGCAAGACCGACGGGATCGAAACCGAACTGCGCCTGCAGCACAAGGCCGGACATTGGGTATGGGTTCTCGATCGGGGCGCAGTGATCGAGCGCGACGAGGACGGCAATCCTGTCAGGGTGATAGGCGTCCAGACCGACATCACACAACAAAAGCAGGTTGAGCGGGACACAAGTCTGGTGAACGAGCGATTCAGGCTTGCCCTCACCGCAGCGGAAATCGGGATCTGGCATTTCGATGTTGCGCGAGGGCGAAGCTTCTGGGACGCGAAGACCTGCGAAATTTTCGGATTGGATACGATCTCAAGGGAGATCGACGGCGACACCTGGCACACGTTTCTACATCCTGAAGACAGGCATGAAGCTGAAACAAAGCACTTTCAGGCACTTCGCGAAAAAAGCGAAGTCAAGGTGCGCTACCGGATTATCCGTCCGGATTGCCAAATCCGGTATCTTGAAACTCTTGCAAAGTCTGTCCCGAACCAGGGTGGAGCTGGTTACCTTGTCGGCACGATACGGGATGTGACTTCGGAGGTTGAGGCTGAACGTGCGCTCCAGACCGAGAAGGAACGCTACGAGATCACGCTGGGGGCCATCAATGATGCGGTCGTCAGCACCAGTGTGGAAGGTGTGATCAATTTTGCCAATGCATCAGCCGCAAAAATGTTCTCGCAATCTGTCGAAGAGCTGATCGGCACCAATATCTATTCCATTCTTCGGGACGGGGAGAAAATCAGGAGCATCCAGACGGACCAGATGAAAGACTTCAATGAGGGCGTAATCCTGGAACTGGATGGCGCGCTCTACAGATGCAGGAGAAGCCCGATCCTGAGCACCACGGGAGAGTGCTTCGGACAAGTCTACACCTCGCACGATATAACGTCTGACTACAACCGGCGGCAACAACTCGCTTATGCTGCAAATCACGATGCGCTTTCCGGGCTTTACAACAGGGTCGCCTTCGACAACGCGCTTGAGCACGCGATCAGCAAGGCCGCGGTTGAGCACCTTGCAATCTTTTACCTGGACCTCGACCACTTCAAGGCGCTGAATGATTTCGCCGGCCATGCCGCAGGCGACGAGGCGCTCAAGGCCATAGCCGAACGAATCACGGCGCTTTTGCCGGAAGGAGCCTTCTTTGCACGGTTGGGCGGAGACGAATTTGCAATCCTGCTGCCCGATTATGACCGGACATCGGCCGAAAATTTCGCCACCGAGGCAATCGCAGCCGTTCGCGATGTGTCTCTAAGCTGCGCCGTGAACGGGCCGCGCCTGGGCTGCAGCATCGGGATTTTTGTCATAGACGACCCTTCCATCGGGGCTTCCGATGCCCTGGCGCGCGCTGATGATGCTTGTTACGCAGCCAAATCCGCCGGCAGGAACCGCTACGCCTTCTTCACCGAAAGCAGATCCACGAGAACATCTGGCCTTTCGGCCGCCCGGGAAGTAGCCGATCTAACAGAGGCTCTCGATGACAACAGGCTCATCCTGTTCGGTCAGGAAATCCGCTCGCTTCAGCGCCCGAATGAGCAATGCGGGCGCTTGGAAATCCTCGCCAGACTGAAGGACCGGGATGGCCGGATCGTCGGACCCGGAGCATTCATTCCCGCTGCCGAGCGGTTTGGAATGGCTGCGATGCTCGATCGCTGGATCATCCGGAGGGCGCTTGCGGAACATGGCCATCGCCTGAGGTCGGTCAACCTTAAAGTCGGTTTCAATCTCTCCGCTCAAACCTTGTGCGATCCCACCTTGTGGCCTTTCATCAAGGAGGTCGCGGAAGAGAATTTGACACCGCTTTCGCAGATCGCGTTCGAGATCACTGAAACCGCGGCTGTAAGCTGCTTTGAAACGGCCGAACTCTTCGTCCGCAGCGCCCGGCGCCATGGCTGCACGGTCTCTCTGGATGACTTCGGCTCGGGTCTGAGCTCGTTTGACTATCTGCGGCGTTTTCCGGTCAGCTGCATCAAGATCGACGGCGCATTCGTTGAAAAAATCGTCGACAGCCGAGTTGATCGTGCGATTATCGCTTCCATCGTGGAACTCGCCAAGAACCTCGGTTTCGATGTGGTTGCTGAGAAGATCGAGAGCGAAAAAGTAGTTGCACGGTTGCAACAGCTGGGGGTGGCCTACGGCCAAGGGTTCCACCTGCACAAACCCGAACCATTGGACGACATTATCGCTCGCCGCTCTGTTGAGAACGGGCGCATGGCGGCTGGTATTGCGGCGGTCGGCAGCTAGCTCTCTTTGCCGTCACTGCGCTTTTCGATAATCCCGAAATCACTCGACTTTTCGTGCGCTTCGGCAATCTCCACTCCCTCGGAACGGAGCCCGCGCCGCAAGAGTTCGCGCACCGCGGAGGCCCGGCTTGGCATACGCTTGAGAAAGCGCCAGTCGTCCAGCGCGCGGAGTTCTTCCGGCGAGACCATTATCTGAAGACGCTCATTTCTTTCGCGGTACATGGCAATAATCCCAGAGACAACTTTCTCCTGCATTAAGTTAGTAAGTGACTGCCTTTTTTCAAGTTGCTGAATATGAGCTAGTGACGCTGATTAAGTGCAACGCTCAATCGTGGCCTTTATACTTTTCCTGTTTCAATTATTTTGGGAATATGAACGTGTGCTTTCGGAGCACGCGCTGTTTTTTCGCCAATCGCCAAGCTTGCGAGCCTCGATTGCCCCACGGAGGACCACCAATGGATAGGACCCCGAGAATTCTTGTTTTTGCCAACGAACCAATACTCATCGTCGATATAATGTCCGAACTCGAAGCGCGCGATTTTGAGGTTGAACCGATGAAACCGGGCGAGCATCACGGCTCGCGCCCGTTCAACCGGGTCGATGTCGCAGTTCTCGATATCAATCGTTCCGACGAACCGTCCCTCAATCTTGTATCCGATCTACTGCATTTCGAAATTCCCCTGATCGTGCTTGGCGCTTCAGACGACATGTCCCGACTTGGTGAGAACACGCACATTCTGCCAAAACCCGTCGACTACAATCACCTGTCGGACCTGCTGGCGACGTTGACCGCATCAGCAGACCCCGCGCCCAATCGGCGGAGCGGCGAACAGCCCGAAGCGCTCATGCCGGGTTAACTGGCGAGGGTCATTGAGACTCGTTTTCAATTCGGAACACAAAAACCTTTGGCGAATCCGGTCCCTCAAAGCGTCACAACGCCACTCGCATTCAGCGGGCAAGGTCCCCGAGGCCCGAGGCTCCACAAGAGCTTCGGGTTTACCTGAATTACGATAGGGCCACCCTGACGGGCGCCAATGTTGAAGATCGGGAGGTCTTCCCGGCATGGCGGAGAACGGTATCGCGCGCGCACATGCTGGCTCGCGACCCGTGGGCATCTGTGTTCTTCCCGGCAACAAATTATCGGCCGGGAAACGCCCGGTTTACCAGCGGCGCGGACGTCCCGTCGGGGCCGTAATCGCTCTCACCGCTCACTGTCAGCAGCTCTTGGAGTTTCATCCGTGCCCGGTTTACGCGGCTCTTGATGGTTCCCACTGCGACGCCTGCAATTGCGGCAGCTTCCTCATAGGCAAAACCGGATGCGCCGATAAGAACGATCGCCTCGCGCTGGTCGTCAGGCAGCTGGTCCAGCGCGCCCTTGAAATCGGCCAGATCCATTTTGCCATACTGCTCGGGATGGCTTGCCAGATTGTCGGCGAAGAGGCCGTCCGGGTCCGGCAGCTCGCGTCCCTTGCGCCGCATCTGGCTGTAGAATTCGTTACGGAGAATCGTGAACAGCCATGCGCGCATGTTGGTTCCGGGCTGGAAACTTTCCTGCTTGCTCCAGGCTTTCATCACCGTTTCCTGAACAAGGTCGTCCGCGCGATCATGACGGCGCGAAAGCGAAACGGCAAAGGCGCGCAGGCTCGGGAGCGCCGCCAGCATTTCGCGCTTGAAGGAAAACGCCTTGGTGACGTTCGCGGAATCGTCGATACCCGTCTCAAGCCGTGCCATTGGAGCCACCCGAACGTTCGGCCTGATCCAGCTTTTCGAGCAGGTCGAGCAGATGGTCGGGAACCGGCTCCTGCTCAACGGACTTGTAGTACTGTTTCAGCTGCGAACCGATTGCATCGCTGGCATCACCCTTAAAACCCTGGGTGGGCGAACTACTCGGATCCTTGGTATCTTTTGTCATCATGCACTTGCTAGCCCGTTGAAAATGAACACATAGCCTACTGAATGCACGGGTTCAAAAAAAGTTCCCTCGTGTCGGAACTTTTTTTGAACCCGCGCGTTTTGAAGTCTGTTACCACGCCGAGTGGTCTACCAAGGGGTACCATATGACGACACTATCCATGCGCATCGCGCCGCACCTTCCCTACCTTCGCCGCTTTTCGCGCGCCGTAACCGGATCGCAGACTTCGGGCGATGCTTTCGTTGCCGCGACGCTTGAAGCGCTGGTTGCCGATTTGAGCATCTTCCCTGAAGCAAGCAGCGACCGGGTAGGTCTGTACAAGCTTTATTCACAACTCTTCGACAACCTTTCAGTTCCACTTCCCGAGAACGTAACACCGTTTGGCTGGGAAAAACGGGCAGCCGCAAACCTCGAAGCGGTCACCCCGCAGGCACGCAAGGCATTCCTGCTGATCGCGGTGGAGGGCTTCAACGAGGACCAGGCGGCAGAGATCCTCGATGTCGACGATGCGGGCTTTTCGAAGCTGGTGGAGACCGCCAGCCGCGAGATTTCCCAGCAGGTTGCAACCGATATCATGATCATCGAAGACGAACCGTTGATCGCAATGGACATTGAGGAGATGGTTGAGGCCCTCGGCCATCGCGTCACCGGGATTGCCCGCACGCACAGCGAAGCAATGGAGCTTTACCGGACGACTCGCCCCAAGATGGTTCTTGCCGATATCCAGCTCGCGGACGGAAGCTCGGGAATTGACGCCGTCAACGACATCCTGAAAGACGAGACCCTTCCCGTCATCTTCATCACTGCGTTCCCAGAGAGGCTGCTGACGGGCGAAAAGCCTGAGCCTGCCTTCCTGGTAACAAAGCCGTTCAATCCGGACATGGTCAAGGCGCTCATCAGCCAGGCGCTGTTTTTCAACGGCGACCATGAAGAAGAGAAAATGACCGGAACCAACTAGTGACTGGGGCGTTTGTGGTTCATCGAATGAAAAAGGAGATTTTCGATGCTCTATTACGCTCTCGTATTTCTAGTCGTCGCCATTATTGCAGGCGTTCTCGGGTTCGGTGGTATTGCCGGCGCTTCCGCTGGTATTGCCCAGATTCTGTTCTTCCTGTTCCTGGCGCTTCTGGTCATTTCACTGGTGATGAACTTCATGAGGAAGTCGCGCTAACCAACGCCGGATTTTACAAGACTCCGGGACCAGCGGGCGTCGGCTTTTCTGACGCCCGCTCCGTTTTTCCCACCTACCCCACGTGACATGGAAATTGCACCTTCACTCCCCTGCGAACCTTTCATGAGCCGGAAAGTCGATCCCTATGAAATCGATTAAGAAATCCGACAGATTGAGGTTCATGTTGGCGGGTCTCCAGCACGCGAGCGTCTCGATGCTGTATCAGGACGCGGATCTGGTGATTCGGTTCAGCGCAAACCTGCCGGAGGATTGGCCTTCCGATACCGAAGTCGAAGGCAAGACGGACGACGTTCTTTTCTCTGCCCCCCAAGCCGCCAAAGTTGCAGCCTCCAAGCAGCAGGTTCTACGGACCGGAGAACCGACAAAACTCGAGATCCTCCGGGAAGCTGAACGCGAGCGGCATTGGTTCATGCTTCATATCGATCCGGATGTCGAAGCCGACGGATCCGTCATCGGCGTGTTCACGACCATTCTCGACATTGATGATCTGAAGTATCGCGAGACCGTCCTCAAGACCTTGCTTCGCGAGCTGAGCCATCGCTCGAAGAACCTTCTGGCAATCATCCAGTCGGTTGCATCCCAGACAGCACGATCAGCGGATGGTCTGGATGATTTCCTCCTCGCCTTCCGCAACAGGGTCCAGTCGATGGCAAAGTCACAAGACTTGGTCACCGCGTCGGACTGGCGCGGCGCGGAGCTTTTCGAATTGACCAGATCCCAGCTCAATCCGCTGGTCGGAAAGCTGCCGCAGAACTTCTCGGTCGCTGGCCAGGATGCATATCTGCTGCCCAATGCCGCCTTGCATCTGGGCCTTGCGCTTCATGAGCTTGCGATCGATTCACTGGCACATGGCGCACTCGGACCGGCCGGCGGCGACATCGTGCTCTCCGCGCGCCATGGCACCGATGACAGCGGTGCTCCCGAACTGGAAGTGACTTGGCACGAGACATTCGCCCAAGCCCCGGAAACTCGAACTCAATCAAAATCCAGCTTTTCACGCACCGTGCTCGGCCGAATCGTGCCGCAGGCGCTCTCGGCACAGGTCACCTACGAAACCGATGACTCGCGAATGATCTATCGGCTGATGATCCCCGCTTCACAGTATGAAGCAGATCAAAAGTCGAGATCATAGCCAAGCTGCTCGGGCGACGCCTTAATCAAAGACGTTGTTTCCTGCGGCTCAGAACACTTAATCGATTTCACAAATGGAACTTCCACGAGCTTCCAGAGTTCTATCTGCAAGGAGAAGAACTATGGAACATATCGCGGCATTCATGATTTTGATCGCCTGTAGCGAGGACCTGAGCGCCTGTTCAGAGCAGCCCGCACCGGCAACCGCTTTCGAATCCATGCAGCAATGCGAGATGGATCTCTCACCCTCGATCCGTATGCAAGCCGGTGACGCTTCGCGTACTTTCGGACGGTGCATCGAGATTGATCCGGCGCTTCTCTACGAGGATGCCGAGATCGTCTGGGATGTGACGGAAGAACGGGGTCTGGAAGTGACCGTCGAACTTATCAATCCCGAGATGAACATCCGGTCAATCGCGCAGGCGCCATCGAGTGGTCCGGAAATTCGCCTGAACTAAACATCACGTTACGGACGAGAGCAGCCAGCATGAATTACCCGATGACCTTTCAACATCCCTATCGATGCACGCAGATTCTGTTCGTAAGCGGGAGGCCGGAATGAGCATGACTTCACTCGACAAGGCCACTGGTTCGGTTTTCGATGCCATGCAGTCTACGACCGAGGCGCTCATCGATGCTGTTCACGGGTTCGATGTCATGCTCGAAAAATCCGAGCCGGACATCAAAGCCACTCTTTCGCACGTCCGGGATACCAATCAGCGGCAGGCTGACGAACTGAGATCATTTCTGACTTCGCATGGCCGCGATGCACCGGACGACGGCTCTTACATGTCTGCCGTCCATGAAGGCGTCGTGCGGGCGCGGTCATTCTTCACCGACATTGACAAAGGCGTCTTGCCTGCCGTGGCCGATGGGCAACGTCGTCTCGTTTCATCCTATGACGATGCACTTGAACAACTTGCGAAACGTATGGATGAACTGCCGCGCGACATGTTCGACGGGATACACACTATCCTGACCGTCCATCGCGGCCAGCTCGAGGACACGGTAAACCGACTTGCAGTCAAACATCGCGCGCTCGACACCTGAGCGTTGCGAAGCCCCGGGCACTCGCAAGCCCACCCCCGCTGAAACGGGTGTCCGGGGCGAATTTGGCGGAAAGTTAGGACGCCGTATCGAATTCGAGCCGCTTTTCCAGAAAATCCATGTCCGAGCGGATCGGGCCGCTCGACTTGACTGTGTCCATCAGGGCTTTGCCATGTTCCTCTATCAGCCGCCTGGCATCCGGTCCCGCGATTGAATACAGCGAATTCAGCACTTCACCAAGATGATCCAGCATCAGGATGTTTCCCTTCGCAGCCTGGCGCAGCGGATGAATCGTCGTGTTGAGCAGTTCTTCAAGCGACAGGCCCGGCACCTTGAGACGCGGCACGCCTTCACCGTCGCACAGCACATCATCCCGCAACCCTTCCGAGACCGGCTTGACCAAAGCAGCCGCAAGCCGGTCCGCACACGCGACCGCGGTGAAGGTGTCGTTGACCCCCGGAGACAAGGCACGCAGTGCGATCTCAAGCAGGATCCGCACTGAAAAGCGGATGTCGTCCACGGCTCCACGATACGGCTCAAGGCTTATGGCTTCCCGCACTTCGCCGATCAGGCCATCCCCGTCATCCGGTACGCTGATACTTGCAAGAGGCTGGCCGTGCAGAACGAAATCACCAGGCGCCACACGAACCTCGACCATCAGATCGCACCTGCTCCCGAGCTTCAGCAGGCTCGTTTCATCAATGATCGTGACATAGCCGGACTTGTCCGCTTTCACCACCGTCTCGAGACCGGCTGCGTCGAATTCAGCTTTATTGCCATTGGCTTTGGCGACCAGCGAATTGACCTGCCGCTCGAGTTGCTCCGAGATTGTCGCCACCTCGGCGTCAATCGTCACGCTGCGCGAAACCGAATGGACGAAATGGATCACCTGCAGCACCGAAACCGCCGCCAGCGCAAAGGCCAGGGCAATCGACACTTCAGGCCGGAAATCAGGTCCGGTCACGCGCAACACCGACAGCGAGTACAAGAAAGTACCGCCCAGGATCCCCGCGGTGACCTGATTGACGCGGTCGCGGGAGAACCGCTGCAGCAGCCTTGGCGCTATGTTGCCCGCAGCCAGCGTGAAGACAACCAGCATGATCGAGTAGACAAGGCCCAGCGTGGTGATCGTCGCCGATGCGATGGTGCTCAGAAGCGATCGCGCTGTGTCCGTCGAAATCGCCAGCCAGAACGGAACCGGATTTCCGATTATGCTGATCTGGCTGTCCACCCATATCAGGGGTGCAGCCATTGCCCAGATTGCTATGCAGATACCACCGGGAACTCCGAGCATCCCGTTCAGCGTGACCAGCGATTTCAGTTTTAGTTTGAGTTTCATCCAGCAAGCTTTAAAGCATCCTATTGGAAGCGCCAGTGGCAAATCCCCGCCGGAGAGGGTGGTGCCAATGCCCCTCGGAACCTTCGGAAACGGCGCCGGCCGGAACCGATTGACCGACCGCGCATTCAACAGCGTGTTCCCAACCTTTGAAGAACGGGCGAATATATCCGATGCGCATGATGATACTCCTCAACAAGGACGGCGGAACGATCCGGGGAATGGAACCGGAAGAGTTCGGCGATCATGTCGCCTCTGCCCTTGCCGGCAGCGCTGATCATGCGACTGTGCGGCTGGTGCACGGGCCCGAGCTCATCGACACCCTCAACGACGCGGAAGCGGACGAGGATATCGGCACGATTGTCGCGGGAGGCGGTGACGGCACGATTTCGGCCGCGGCTGCGGCGTGTTTCCGCTCGAACAAGATCCTCGGGGTGCTGCCACTGGGAACCATGAACCTGTACGCCCGCAGCATCGGCCTGCCTATGGATCCGCACGAAGCCGTGGATGCCCTGGCGGCGGCTTCGCCAAAACCTGTCGATATCGGCACGGTCAACGGCCGTCCGTTCATTCATCAGGTCTCGATCGGGCTCCACGAACAACTGGTGAGCCTGCGCTCCCGGCTCGACACATCCACGCGATTTCGCAAGATCACCTCGACGCTCAAGGTTCTGGGCGACGTCATCAAGGATCCGCCACGGTTTCCTGTCGAAACGCTGATCGGCGACAGCAAGCGCCAGTCGGTTGTCTCCGCGGTCTCCGTCTCCAACAATCTGTTCGGAACCAGTCCGGTGCCCTTTGCGCCGGTCATCGACGCCGGCGTTCTCGGGGTCTACCACGCAAAGGCCATCAGTTCGCCGAGGGTGTTTCGTATGACCCTTGACGCGGCGCGCGGCGCACTGATGACAAATCCCTATGTAGACGTGGAATCAGCAGCCAGCGTCACGCTTCGCTTCCCGAAGAAACGACGCAGAAAGCACGCCGCGATCGATGGTGAGATCGTCGATCTTGAAGGAGAACTCGAGTGCATCTGTCACGCCGGCGGATTGCGAATTCTCGCCCCCGCAACAGCCGGTGACGATGGTTGACAACAGCTTGATTTGACGGGAACCAGACTGATTGGCGCGCGTTGTCTTTTCGAAAACCGAAAGGACCTCCAATGACCAATCTCGACAAAACACGCAACGAACCGATCGAACAGCTTTTCGAAAAGATCGATGACACCCACGCGGTAATGCTGGGGCTGAACCAGACCGGGCACACGATGCAGCCCATGGCTCCCGAGGTCGACAAGGACAGCCGGACGGTCTGGTTCTACGGCAAACGCGATTCCGAAATGGGCGCGAGCATCGCCAAGGCCAAATCGGGCAAGGCGCGCATGTGCATCGTCGGTCCGGATCATGACTACCACGCCTGCGTCACAGGCACTTTGACAGAGGATACCGACCCGGAAGTGGTCGAGAAATTCTGGTCCTCGGTGGTCAATGCCTGGTTCGACGAGGGCAAGAAGGACCCCAACCTGATCATGCTGCGCTTCGATGCCGATGAAGCCGATATCTGGGCGTCCTCGGGCAGCGCGGTGCGCTTTGCCTGGGAGATCGCGATGGCCAATCTCAGCGGCGACGAACCCGATCTGGGCGTCAAGACACATGTTGTCTTCCCGAAGGGAGCAAGCAGCGTCGAGGCTGCAGAATGATCCCGGTCGGGTTCTTCAAGGCATGGGCGGCTTCGGCCGCCTTTTTCCTTGTCATCGATGCCATCTGGCTTGGGCTCGTTGCGAAGAGTTTTTACAGGGATCAGCTCGGCGGACTCATGGCCGATTCCGTCAATTTTCCTGTCGCTGCCATATTCTACGTCATGTTCTCTGCTGCGGCTGTCATCCTGGCGTCAGCCACCGCCTTGCGGACCGGTGGCGGCTTGCTGGATGCCGCCCTGTTGGGTGCCATCCTGGGCTTTGCAGCCTACGGAACCTATGATTTCACCAATCTCGCAACACTGAAGAACTGGCCGGTTGCGGTCACTGCGGTCGATATCGTCTGGGGGACGGCGTTGACCTCGGCGGCTTCAGCAGTGGGCTTCTGGGTCCTTCGTGCGGTTCAGGGTCAAACCTGATCGCGGCATTCTCAACTCCGCACCTGCCAAGCAACGGGGCCCAAAGCAAATGCGCTGGAACAAACGGCAAAACCAAATTCACTTCACGCCGACGGGAACCAAACAGAAGCTATCGCGTTGATTTTGCGAGACGCCGTGGGGAAACACCACGGCTCGATCAAGGGTAATTATTGCAACAATACAGAAAGGGCATCACCATGAATTGGGATATCGTTGAAGGCAAATGGACTGAATACAAGGGCAAGGCACAGGCACAGTGGGGCAAGCTCACCGAGGACGACATCGACCAGATCGAGGGTCGTCGGGACGAACTTGCCGGCAAGATCCAGGCCCGCTACGGCAAAAGCCGGGACGAAGCGGAACGTGAAATCGACAGCTGGCTCGGCAACAGCTAAGGTCCGACATCAAGGCCTCCTAATGAAAGGCCCGGTGGAATTCTCCACCGGGCTTTCACCTGTCGAAAGATCCGTTGATGACATCCAACAACAAAAGCGCGATCCCTGAAGACGCCAGCCCGCTTGTTCGCCGCCTTGGCCGCACCGTTTTGCTGACTTCCGAGGAGGTCGAATACCTCGAAACGATGCAGGTCAACCAGGCCGAAATTGCCAAGGGTGATGAGTTCATTCACGATGGCGAACCGATGCGAATAACATTTCTTCTGCGCCGCGGATGGGTGATCCGGTACAAGATCACTCCGGGCGGCCGGCGCCTGATTATCGGCGTTTCCCTGCCCGGCGACTTCATCGGCCTTCATACGAGCTTCAGTCACCAGTCAATCTATTCGGCATCCGCGCTCACAAAAGTCTCCCTGGCCTTGATCGAGCCTGTAAGAATTCTTGAAATTCATCGCCGGTTCCCGGTGCTCGCGTCAGGCCTCGACTGGATGACCGTGCGTCATTCGAACATTCTGTCCGAACACAAGGTCTCGTTGGGCGCACGCAGCGCGGCACAGCGTATCCTTCATTTTCTTTTGGAACTTTGGACCCGCCTGGAGCAGGTCAGCATCGCCAACTCGAAGGGTTTCGAGCTTGAACTCACGCAGGAACAAATCGCTGATTGCATGGGACTATCGACGGTCCATGTGAACCGCTCGATCAGCTATCTGTCGAAGGAGAACCTCCTGAAGATCGAGAAGGGTTTTGTCTCCTTCCCGCAGCTCAGCAGGTCTGTCAGCTTTGCAGACTTCGAGGAACGATTCCTGATGGAGTTCTCTGACGCTTCAACCGGAAGCCGCGACGTGGCCGAGCGCGTGACAAAAAAGTAACTCCGGGCGGTGGATCTGCTTGAAGGGTCCCGTCGGTCCCATGTCGGCAGGTCGCGTTTCGGGCGGAGGCCCCACCAAAACTCTTTGGATCAGGTTAACCTGGTTAATAGACGCACCACCTCCGTGCGCCTACCGTGCTTTCAGTTTCACAGTCGATTTTTGTTTTGTGCCTTCTCAGCCAGAGTGGTGGGTTTTCACTTCATGCGCCGATTTATCCGGTTTTTGAACGAGGCGAAAACGGCTTAGCGGACAAGGGACTTTGCGTTTTTGATGAGTTTCGGATTTTTATATCGAATACAACCTTTGCTGGTGTTTTTTGTTGTCGCCTTTGTTGGCTTGATGACAGCCGCCGCATCGTGGCTAACGATCGAGCATACCAATCAGGTGAGTTTCGAGGCCACCGCCCAGGAGGCCGTGCGGCGGATTGGCGAACGCATTGAAAATCATATCATTTTGATCTCATCGACAAAGGCGCTGTTCGAGACGACCGGTGAGGTTCCCACCGCCCAACAGTTCAAGACCTTTGTCGGCCATCTTCAGGAGGCTGACCAGTTTGACGGCATACAGGGGATCGGCTTCGCGAGGTATGTCCAGTCAGGACCTTCTTCCAACGCGATGATCGCTGCCGAACTGGCGCGCAACTATGGCATTTCACGCACGCCCTGGCCCCGAACAACCGAGCCGAACCGGACACCCATCGTGCTGATCGAACCATTGACCGATCGCAACAAGAGAGCCCTCGGGTTCGACATGTTCTCCGAACCCGTTCGCCGCGCCGCCATAGTCACCGCAATGAAAGAAGAGAGGCTGCGTGCCACCGGTGCAGTGAAGCTGGTTCAGGAGAACGGTGACAATCAACAATCCGGATTTCTACTCTACACCCCTTTCATTGCGATCAATTCGGGAAGGTTGCTCGGGTTCGTTTACGCGCCATTCCGCATAGCGGACCTGTTCGATTCCGCTCTTAACCGCGTCCCGGTTCTACCGGTCCATCTCACCGCCTGGGATGGGGATCCTTTTGATTCGTCAATGATCTACCAATCCATCCAGGAGCCTCGCCAGGACGCGGAGTCCTATTCCGTCACCTCCACACTGGAGGTCGCCGGGCGGACATGGACCCTGACCGTCAAACCCTCGGCAACCTACGAACCATCGGCCGATCAGACCAGATCCGTGATGCTTGCGATTGCCGGATTGCTTCTTGCCGCGGCGCTCGCGGCATCATCTCGCGCCCAGCAGCACGCCATCGAGGTCGGTGAAACGCTGCGTCAGGAATCCGAACGCGCGCTGTCGGATCGCGAGCTTCTGCTGCAGGAAATGAAACACCGGATCAAGAACATGATTGCGCGGGTGATGGCGATATCGCGACAGACAGCGCGAAACTCGGAGTCGCTCGCGGAATTCAGCGACTCCTTCGGGGCGAGACTGCATGCAATGGCGGCATCCCAGGATCTTCTTGCGCGAACCGCCTGGCAGGGAGCGGATTTGCGCACCCTTCTGGTCCAGGAACTCAAACAGCTCTTCGGAGATGAGTTTGACGAAAAGGGTCTCAACGGTCCCGAAGTCCACCTCAATGAACCTGCCGCGCAGGCGTTCGGCCTGGCCTTCCACGAACTTGCGACAAACGCGCTCAAATACGGGTCCGCCCGTTTCGATACCGGCAAGCTTGAGGTCTCGTGGTTCATTCAGGATATCCCCGGCGAAAAAGAGCAACTGGTTCTCAAATGGTCGGAACTCAGCGTGGACCGGCTGGAGGTCAAGGAAGGCGCAGCATCCGGAAAAGGAAGCGGTTTCGGCACCAAGCTACTCGATGCCACCATGCGCATGGAACTCGGCGGCTCGATTGAATCGGTGCGGAACGATCATGGGATCGATGTCGCAATCCGGGTTCCCTATGAGCGTGTGAAATCGACCACCGTCCGTCCCGCCGCATCACGCTCCAAAGCCACGAAGCGTTGATCGCCGGCACGCAGCCGATCTTCGTTGCACTTCCTGCTGCGCTCCAGCTTGCCTCACAAAAGGCACGACAGACCGCTTCGGGAACCAAGTTCACCGGCAGGCGTTTAACGGTCTTTTAAAGGGATTTCAGGATGAAGAAGGCCTTGAAACGCGCAGAACCGCCAGTTGTTCGTGTCGCGCCTCGAACCGGCGTTGACGCCAGCCTGAATTCACTGTCCCGGCTTTCGATCATTGCAATCGGCTTGATTGCCATATTCACTGCGCTTGATCAGACGCAGTCACTTCTGGCGCCATTGAGCCTTGCATTTGTGACCGGACTGATGGCGTCGCCGGTCTCCAACATACTGGAGAAACTGATGCCCGCGCCACTGGCCGCGGCACTGGTCGTTTTACTGTTTCTCGCATTCATAGGCTCGGTTATCACACTTTTCTCGATGCCCCTTTCGATATGGACCGACAGGCTTCCGGAGATCTGGCAGGAGATGCAACGCCACCTTCTCGACTGGCGCACGGTGTTTGACACACTTGGCGGGGTCCAGGAGCAGATCCGCACCATATCCGGCGGCAAGGCTCAGATGACCGTCGACATCGCAGACACGTCGGCAGTCGAGGAAATCGCCACTCTGGCTCCTACGATTGCGGCCCAGATCATCCTCTACCTTGCCAGCCTCTACTTCTTTCTCGCCACAAGGAACACGATCCGTGCCAGTATCCTGTCGCTTTGCGCGACCCGCCGTACACGGCTCCATACCGCGCGCATGTTTCGCGACGCGGAGTGGTTCGTTTCGCGCTATCTGCTGTCAATAACGGTCATCAACGCCGGTCTCGGCCTTGCGACCGCCCTGGCCATGTGGGCCCTTGGCGTTCAGCAACCCTATCTTTGGGGAATGCTCGCCTTCCTTCTCAATTACGTGGTCTATATCGGCCCTGCACTGATGGCCTTCATCCTTTTGGGCGTGGGCTTGGCAACCTGGGACTATCCGCCTGCCATTTTCTTTCCGATGGCCTCATTCCTGGTGCTCAACATGATCGAAGCTCAATTCGTCACACCAAGTGTGATCGGGCGCTCGGTCACGCTCAATCCGTTTTTCGTTTTCCTGTCGCTGGCTTTCTGGATCTGGCTTTGGGGCCCGATAGGCGGTCTGCTTGCCGTCCCGTTTCTGCTTATCGGTTTCGCCGTGTTGCGCAATACCAACGTTCTGGCCAAGCGCTGACGGCCTCAACCTGCAATCGATAAAAAAACGAACCTGTCCGGAACTATTGACAGTGGCCGGGCGTTTTAGCCCCGTACACTCCGCCGGACCGACCCAGCGCTCTCACACACTCGGACCAGCCCGGCGGTCACCTTTCGATGAAAGAGGAATTTATCATGTTCAAGACCCTTTTGGCCAGCACTGCGCTGACAGCACTCGTTACCACTTCGGCCATGGCCGCAAGCCATTCCGAAAACAAGGAAATGCAGAATGAAGCTTCGATGCAGAACGAAGCGACAATGGAAACCGACGCGACAGAGATGGGCGAAAACACACTCTACTCGCGGTCATCGCTCGCAAGCGATCTGATCGGTTCCGCCATCTACTCCTCCTCAGCCGAAGACGCTGACATGATCGGCGACGTCAACAACATCGTGATCGCGCCGAATGGCGAAGTTTCATCGGTGGTCGTCGGTGTCGGCGGTTTCCTCGGAATCGGCGAGAAGGATGTTGAAGTCGAATACCGCACCATCGAGTGGGTCGATCGCGACGGCGAACGTTGGCTGATCGCCAACATGTCACGCGAGCAGCTCGAAGCCGCCCCCACCTTCAATTACGAAGAAGTCTACACCGAGGCACGCTCGGATGCCGGTGCCGGCGATATGGACGACACTGGCGACCAGACCGCCGCAGTCGGCACCGACAACATGGGTGCCGCAGACCAGACCGCTGAACGCGTCGAGCAGGGCGACAGCGCTGTCGAGATGGCCGAAAACCAGACAACCGGTATCGACCGTGAATCGATGACGCGCGTTTCCACCGATCAGCTCAGCGCCGAAAACCTGATGGGTCAGTCGGTCTACTCCGCAGAGAATGAAGATATCGGCGACATCAGCGATGTTCTGCTGACCAGCAACAACGAAGTCGAAGCCTTCATCATCGACGTTGGCGGTTTCCTGGGCATGGGCGAAAAGCCGGTCGCGATCTCCCCGGAGAATCTGGACATCCGCTCCGACAACAATGGCGACATCGTCGTCTTCACACCGCTGACTGAAACCGAGTTCGAAAACCATCAGGAGTATTCCGAGGAGGAATACGAAGCGAACCGTGACTCGGTCATCATGATTGTGCCCGCCGGCTAATCATGTCCCCGTCTGAATACGGACGCTGGGTCGCCGGATGTTTCCGGCGGCCCTCCTTTTATCATTCGGGAAAACTTTGGAACCGAACCTTGCTTCGCGCGTTTGTGTTGTGAATTTGAAGACAAAGGAGACGACCAATGGCCACTACGAGCAAATCGACCTCTTCCAATGGCAAGAACCCCGCTATTGACGAGATTGCTGAACGCACCGACCGGATCAAGAAAGAGCTCGCTGCATTGGGCGAGGCGCTCGCCGGCGCTGGCGCGATACAGGCAGGTGTGGCCCGCGAAGCTGCGGAAACGCGTGTAGACGAGGTCCTGCGCAGCGGAGAACGCTTGGTGGCCGACATGTCCAAGCAGTACTCCAACGCCGAGCAGCAGGTGTCCACCACCGTTCGCGACAGGCCGCTCCAGTCTCTCGGCGTCGCGGTTGCGGCCGGCTTTCTGGCGGCAATCCTGCTGCGCAGGTAACCGGCATGAGCACGGCCTTTCCCTTCAGTTCGATCATCTCGGCCTATGCGAACGCCAAGGCTCGCCAATACAAGCGGGACGCGGTGTTCGCCGGCTTCATAGGGTTGATGGTCGTGCTGGCCTGCGTGATGCTCACACTCGCCTTCGCCGGCTACGTCGCCCAGACCTACGGCACCGTCATGGGATTGCTGGCAGCCGCCGGCCTTACGATCATTCTGGCCCTTGTCGCTCTGGCGATAAGGTCGTTCCTGAGAGCGCGTGAAAAACGCCATCAGCGTGTCCTGAAAGCGAGCACTGCCTCGACCTTGGCGGCCTCCTCCGCTGCCGGGTTGATCGCCCAGAACAAGACAACGGCAATTGTAGCCGGCCTTGCTTTCGGCCTGATTGCGGGATCGATCGTCCGCCCGGGACGCGACTGATCCGGGCCAGGCTCAAGGCGCCAGTGTGAGCCACAACAATCATGATTTCTTATCAATAGCTTGCGTTTCCCGTTGGGCACGTACCCTGACATTTGGAGGCGCAGGCTCTTCTCCAGACACATAAGGAGCATTCCATCCAATGAACGAACCACTCGATCCCGTTGAAGCACGCCAGGCACGACAAGGCCGACCGGTGCTGATCATCCTCGCCGTGAGCATGGTGCTCGCGATAATCGCGGCCGGTGTATTGTGGGGTGCAGTCGCGGACAATGACACAAGCGCCGTCACAGATCCGGATCCGGATGTTTCCTCGATTGAATCCGGCACAGCGCCGCAGCAAGCTCGATTTCCCGGGCCGTATTATGCAAACGCGGTTGTGTGATTTGCCTTGCCCCACCAAGGCGAGCCAAATGAATTTGCCCCTGAAGGTTGGAGATCAGCTTTCGGGGGCTTTCTCGTTTCCAAGAGCACATGAAGTTTCCCACACGGCAGGTGATGGCGCTTTATGTTGCCTGCTCTGTCGGGCGTGAAGCGGCCGGACCGGACGCAACGAGCCAAGGCTCATGAATTCGAAACACGAAAGCAGTCAGGCCGCGCGCAATCATGAGGCTCTCGGCCCTGCCCGCCACTCATTCGCTATTCGATTGGTCTCTTGTCGCTCAGAAGATCTTCCTGTGCGCCCCGTGCCCGATCTTCTGCCACCTGCTTCAGCACGACTTCGTCAGGGCTGACATCAATGTCGGCGGAATGTTCTCTGTGCGGAGGATGCGAAGGCGCTCTTGGCTCCCGGGCCGGCCTGGCCGGGGACGGCGCAGCCTTCTCCGGTCGTTCAACCGATGCGATCCCGGGAATGCCCTCCATCTTCACCCGGTAAATCGGCTCGGGCAAGGAGAAGCCCTTTTCCTCGAGCACGGACTTCACCGCACTGATTGCGGCGCTGCGAGCCTTCAAGAAATCCGTGACCCGCTGGTCCACCCAGCCCGTGAAGCAAAGCACGATATTCGAATCGCCCACTTCCTCGATATAGGCCGAGGCATGCGGATCATTAAGGATGAAACCCAGGCTCTGCAACGCTTCCAGACCCACCGTATAGGCATCTATGGGATCGTCATTTGCGTCGACGCCAAGGGAAAAGCTCAGCCGGCGTTGCGGATTTGTGGTGTAGTTCAAAATGACACCCTTGAAGACATCCGCATTGGGAATGCGCAGATGGTTGCCTTCAAGTGTCATCAGGATGGTCGCGCGCGACGTGAGCCGGACCACGACGCCCTCATACTGGTTTATCACCACGTGATCGTTGGCTCTGAAGGGCTGGCGAAGGCTCAGCATCACGCTGGCGATGTAGTTTTCAATCGTGTCCTTGACCGCGAACCCGACGGCAAGGCCCACCAGACCTGCCCCGCCCGCCGCAGCGCCAAACAGCGCCATTGCGTCGAGAATGCTGAGAGCCAGAAGGATACCCCCCAACACACTGGCGATCCTGATCGACTGGGCGATCAGCCGGGCAATGAAGGGATTTGGCGCCACCCAGCGCCAGAACCGACCGGCAGAAGCGATAAGATGTCCGGCAAACGCCATCACGATCAATGCGGCCAGCGCGATCAGGTAGAGTGGCCAGGCCCGGCTCACCGTATCGATCGCATCCTCGGTCCGTTCGAGCAGCGGATTGAGGTTTTCCTCGACGCTCAGCGTCCGGGCGATCTCGTCCTCAACTTCGACCGCCCCTTCGATCCTCTGGGCAAGTCGGATTGCACGCTCGGCTGCTGCCTCGTTCGCCACACGGCCTGAAAGGACCACCACGCCCTCGCGCACCCATACGGTGACCTGAGAAAGCGTATCGATTTCATCGTAAATGGCCTTGAGCCGCTTACGGATCTCCGCATCCGCCTGAATTGTCTGCTCACGCGAAATTGGCGCTGACGGCGCAGATCCGGCGGCATCCTGCGCGGGTGCCGGGGCTGCGGTCGCAAGCCAGATCATCGCTGTCAGCGCAGCCCATGCGGTTTTTCTCATCGCCCGGTCCCTCGACTTGTCTACGCGCCACTGAATCATTCCTTATGTCGGGATCGATTTGAGGCAAAAATGATGCAGCAACTTCAATGCGCTAAAGCGTCCCATATGCGTTTGATCAAACACATGGCGCTTTAGGTAATCAGTGCCCTGCGCAAATGGCAATTGCCTTGATATGCATGACCCAAGCCGGGGACGAGGCACGCGACTGGATTGCCGTGTAGGGGGCCGGAAATGATCCACTCCTGAATTGCCCGATACAGGCTCTGATTACTCGGCCGGCTCGGCGGCTCCGCCGGCATCTTCCCCCTTGCCAAGGCCGACCTTGGCTTTCACACGTTGCCACCACGCCGTAACCCGGCTTTCCTTGGAGCGCGTCACAATCATCAGCAACGACGGCGTCACCACCAGCGTGAGCACCGTGGAGAATGCGAGCCCGAAGACGATGGCGCTCGAAAGCGAAATCCACCATTGCGTGGACGGGGCCCCATAGGTGGTCTCGTGAGCAAGCAGCTCGAGGTTGAAGCCGAAGGCAATCGGAAGAACGCCAAGAATAGCGGTGACAGCCGTCAGCACCACAGGGCGCGCGCGCTCCCGGCAGGTTTCGAGAATGGCGTCGAGCTTGTCCATGTCCCGGTCACGGCGCAGATGGTCATAGGTGTCGATCAAAACGATGTTGTTGTTCACCACCACTCCGGCCAGCGCGATAATCCCGATACCGGTCATCACAACACCGAAGGGCTGGCCCATGATCAGCAGTCCCAGGAACACGCCGATGGTTGACATCACGACCGCCGACAGCACGAGGCCCACCGAGATGAACCGGTTGAACTGGGCCAGAAGCACCACGAAAATCAGGAATATCGCAGCCCCGAATGCCTTGGAGAGAAACTCGCCGGCAGCCTTCTGTTCCTCGTCTTCGCCCGCCAGTTTCCAGCGTATCCCGCTTGCTTCAAGGTTGGCGTCCTCCAGCTCGGCAACAATTCCCTGGCGCACCGCATCAGCCTGTAGGCCCTCGCTGATTCCGGCCTCCACCGTGATGGTCCGCACACCGTCGATCCGGTTGAGCGTGCCGACGCTCGGGGCCGGCTCGCGGCTGACAAAGTTGGAAATCGGAACCGAACCCTGCGCAGTTTCGATCCTGAGATCATCCAGTGTCGACAGCGTGCGCCGGTCCTCGGGCAGGCGGAGACGGATGTCGACCGCGTCGTCAACGCCCGCAGGACGGTAATCGGTCAGCTTGAGGCCCGAGGTGACCAGTTGCACAACCGTGCCGACGGATGCCGGCCCGATGCCGTAGCGCGCCGCTTCCGAACGATTGACCTTGATTTCCCAGTCCACGCCCGGAGGGGGCAGACCGTCCGAGATGTCGATTACACCCGGGGTCTGCTCAAGTTGTTGCGCAACCTTGCGGGCAACATCAGGCAATCCCGACGGCTCGGTGGCAGACAGCTGAATCTGAATCGCCTTGCCGGTGGGCGGGCCTCCCTCCGGCACCCGCACCTCGATTTCGACGCCCGGAAAGCCGGTCAGTTCGCGGCGGAAATCATCGAGGATCTCACCCGCCGGCTTGCGCTCGCGCCAATCGACGAACTCGTACTGGAGAACACCGACGACGTCCTCGCCGACGTCGTTGCCCCCGCCGGCGACGCTGCCGACACGGGTGTAGACATTTTTGAGCCCGGGCCAGCCGATAACCCGTTCCTCGACCATCCGGACAGCCGCATCCTTCTCCGCCAGCGAGAGATTCCCGCGGGCATGGACATAGAGAAGACCGTATTCCGGCTCCACGTCCGGGAAGAATTCGACACCGGAGCCGTATTTGCCATAGGCGACCGGCACGGCCACCAGCGCCGCCAGCGTGAAGAAGACAACGATGAAAGGATGCCGCACCGCACGCCCGACAAAACGCATGTAAAGCCCGTCGCGCTTGGGGCCATCCTCGACCAGCGGTTTTGCAAACATCGCGCCAAGAGTGGGTGTAAAGACAAGTGCGTAAAGCATCGAGGCGGAAAGCGTCGCAATCAGCGTGATCGGCATGTATTTCATGAACTCGCCGACGATTCCCGGCCAGAACAGCAGCGGCGAGAAAGCAGCAACACGGGTAAGCGTCGCCGCAACAACCGGACCCGCCATCCGTTTGGCTGCCAGCGAGAACGCCTCGCGGCGCTCCATGCCTTCGGTCATGCGCCGTTCGGCAAATTCGGTCACGATGATCGCATCGTCGACCAGCATGCCCACAGCAAGGATCAGGCTGAACAGGACGACGATGTTGACCGTCAGCCCTGCAAGTGACAGGGCCAAGATGCCCATTAGGAACGAGGCGGGAATCGCAAACCCGATAAGAAGCGAGGCGCGGCCCGAGAGCGCATAGAGTATGACGATGAAGACAAGAATGACCGCGGTCAGCACGGAATTCTGCAGGTCAGCCAGCAATTGCCGGATCGATGTGGATTTGTCCTGGCTGAAACCGATTTCCGCGCCTTCGGGCAGCAATGCCTTGAAATCGTTGGCCACGACCTTGACCGCATCGACCGTTTCGACAAGGTTCGCCCCGGTTCGCTTGGAAACCTCGATGGCGATTGCCGGTTTGCCATCAAGACGGGTGATGGTTTGCGCGTCCTTGAAGGTGGACCGGATGGTCGCAAGATCACGCGCCCGCACGACCGCGTTGGGGCCGGCGATGATCGGCAGGTTGGCGACATCTTCCACGGTTTCGATCAGCAGCGGAACCTTGACCGCGTAACGGCCCTCATCGCCTTCAAGCGCGCCGGCGGCAACCAGCGAGTTGGAGGCGTTTACCGCTGCGATCATCTGGTCGAGTTGCATGCCGTAGGACGACAGCTTGACCGGATCGATAATCACTTCCACGAGGTCGTCGCGCGCGCCCTGAAGCGAGGCGTCGAGAACGCCGGTGACTTCCTCGATGCGATCCCGGAGTTCGCGTCCGGCCCTGGTCAGCGCACGTTCCGGCACATCGCCCGACAGCGTGACCACGAGCACCGGAAACTCGGAGATATTGACCTCGTTGACCGTCGGCTCATCTGCCCCCTGAGGCAGGTCGGCCTTTGCGTCGGACACCTTGTTGCGAACGTCATCGAGCGCCTTGGCGAGGTCCGCACCGGCCATGAATTCGATCACCACGTTGCCGCCGCCCTGATAGGCCGAGGACCGCATTTCCTTGATCCCGGTGATGGATTTGAGCTTGGTTTCCATCGGCCGCAACAGCAGCCGCTCGGAATCCTCGGGCGAAATCCCGGAATAGCTCAAGCTCACATAAATGATCGGGATCTTGATGTCCGGCTCGGCTTCCTTCGGGATCGAGATATAGGCCATTGTCCCCGCCACGACGAGGAACAGCAGCACGGCGATCGTCAGCCGTGCATTGCGAATGGCAAGATCGACGATGTTCATTGCACCGGACCGGAGGCTACGGCATCCGTCGAGGCGACCAGACCGTCATCCACCGGAACGGAGTTGACGGTTTCACCCTCGCTGACCAGGTCCTGGCCGGCAATGATGATTTTCGCATCCTCGGGCACTCCACCAAGGATCAGGCCTTCCGGGGAATCGTCGATCAGGTCGATCGTCACGAAGCCCACGGTGTTGTCGGCACGCAGGATGCGCAGCCCCAAATCGCCGTTCTCGTCCAGCGTGACCACCGACCGGGGCAACTTCACCGCTGTCACCGGCTCGGACTTGATCATGATCTCGGCGGTCATGCCTCCAGGTATCTGATTGTCGGGATTGGGAATCACGACCTCGATGGGGAAAGTCCGGGTTCCTGGGGTGGCTTCCCGGCTGATATGGCGCACCTCGCCGGTTACGACATTGCCGCTGATCAGCCGGACACCGGCTTCGCTGCCGACTTCGACATAGGCGATGTCGCGTTCGCTAACCTCGCCGCGCGCAACCACCGGATCAAGCTGCAGCAGGACCGCCGCGGGTTCGCCGGAAGGAAGCCAGCTCCCTTCTTCAACCATGACCTGATCGATCACGCCCGAAAACGGCGCCTCCACGGCAAGCCGTTCCACGTCCGCCTGAGCGGCCTCCAGTTGCGAGCGCGCCGAAGCAAGCGCCGAGCGGGCGGTATCGCGCTGCGTGGTCGGCGCGATACCGCTTTCCACGAGCCTTTCTATATTCTCGGCCTCTTTTTCGCGTTGATCGAGGAGCGCACGCGCGGTTTCCACCATGGCGCTTCGCTCGGTCCCCTCGAGCACGAGGATCACATCACCGGCAACAACCTTGTCACCCTTTTCGACCTTCAGTTCACCCAGTATTCCGGCGCTGCGCGTGGCGAGCGTGCTGCGCTTGTCGGGTGCCGTAACGCCAGAAATGCGGATAATGCGGTTGTGATCGATAAAATCCGGTTCGATGACGCCGACAGTCCGTGTGGTTGTGGTCGCTTCCGGCGCGGGCGCCTCAACCTCAACCTCAACATTTGCCTCTCCGGCATCATCCGCAGCGCTTCCGATCGAGGAAAATTCACCCGTCAGCACCCAGGCCGCCGAGACTGCAAACACCACGAAGGCCGCAACGGTGTGGAACCTTGGCATAGCCATGTCGAACCTGCTTTCCTACCCAACTTCAACCGGGGACATGATCGTAAACGGGCAAGTCGGCAACGATCATTGCGCCCGGCTCGGCCGATCTTTAAGGCCGCTATATAGTGGCTGGACGGAATTAGAAAAAGACCGGTTGTGATGATTTGGTTCATCGCGCGTGTTTCCTTGGCCGTTGGAGGCTTTGGCGCAACACTCATCCGCATGACCAATTTCAATCCAAACGATCGATTTCCCGAAAATTGCACGCGTTCGGCCGGATTGGAGCCAGAAAGCAGTCTGGTTACGGCCTCACGATGCAGTTTCGATCAACTCCACATTGCATTGACGGCAGATTTCCCGAATGTTTTCATCCGGACACCGATCGGTCACGAAAGTGTCCACCTGCTCAAGATGGCCGATTCGAACCGGCGCCATCCGTTCGAACTTGGTCGCATCGGCAACCAGCACCACCTGCCTTGCATTGGAAATGATCGCCTGGGCGACTTTCACTTCACGAAAATCATAGTCGAGCAGCGCGCCGTCCTGGTCGATTGCCGAAGCGCCGATGACCGCGTAATCGACCTTGAACTGCCGGATGAAATCAACCGCCGCCTCGCCCACGATGCCGCCATCCGTCGGGCGCACCACCCCGCCTGCGATTACCACCTCAAACTGCTCGAAGGGCCGCATCCGGTTGGCGACGTTGATGTTGTTGGTAATGATCATCAACGGGCCGTGACGCAGCAGGGCCTGGCTGACGGCTTCCGTAGTGGTGCCGATGTTGATGAACAGGGATGCGTGATCCGGGATGAGCGCCGCTGCGGCAGCCCCGATGGCGCTTTTTTCCTCCGAAGCGATCTGGCCTCGCTGTTCGTACTCCATGTTCTGCATGCCCGACGGGATGATGGCGCCACCGTGGATCCGCGTCAGCAACTGCCGCTCGCACAGATCGTTCAAATCCTTGCGGATTGTTTGCGGGGTTACGTCGAACCGGCTTGCCAGGTCATCGACCAGGACGCGGCCTTCGAGCTTGGCGAGCTCGATGATCTCTGAGTGGCGGGGAGGAAGAAACATGAAAGCCTTGGCCGTCTCGCAGGTTGATCTAACGCCTCATTGTAAAGCCAAGCGCACGCGGCTCACAAGCCGGTCTCTGCACGGCGCTGCATTGCGCGCACCGTTTGCGAATTTCAGCTTTGGGCGGTCCGCCGCCGCAAAATATCGGCAAAAAACGCAGCCGCATCATGTCTCCGCTCGGCCTCCCGCGAGATCAGGCCGACAGCACCGAGCGTGGAGCCTGTGTCAATCGGCAACGCAACGAACTCTCCTGATTCGATCTCCGCGGCAACCACGCCGCGCGAGATGATCCAGATCGCGTCACTCGAGCGGACGAAAGCGCGCCCGAAGCTGTCCGAGACGGTCTCGACGGGTTGTGCCGGGCGCGCCATGCCCTGCTCCAGCATAACGCGTTCCACATAGGGATGTATGATCGACCCCTCCGGCGGCACCAGCGACGGATATCTCGAAAGAATGTCTGCCCCGACCTGACGCAAGCCGGCCAGCGGATGGCTGGAGGAGACCACGAAAACAACCCGGTCCCTGTAAAGCGGCTCGAAGCGCAGGCTCTCCATCATTTCCGGTGCCGGCATTCGGCCCATGACCAGATCGAGGTCGCCTTTCCGCAACTGATCAAGCAGCACACGGTTCTCGCCGGTGATCACCCGGAGCGGGCTCTTGAGGCCGGAAGCCAGGAAATCCGCAACTGCGCCGGGCATCACCGTCGCCGATACGGTGGGCAGCGCACCGACCCTGACCGGAGGGCCCGAAACGGTGGCGACATCGGCAAGGGCTGCAATTCCGCCTCTTACGGAAGCGAGTCCCGAGCCGGCGTGAGACAGGAAGACTTCACCCTGATGCGACAGCCTGATGCCCCGGCCTTCGCGTTCAATCAGCGGGCTTCCGACGATCTGTTCGAGTTCGCGGATCGTTCGGGTGACCGCGGGCTGTGTCAGCGACAAGGTGATGGCGGCGCGCCCGACGCTCTTTTGACGGGCGACTTCGACAAAGGCTTCCAAATGGCGGATCTTGATGCGGCGCGAAATATCCATAGCAACTTCGGTATCATTTCGGCATCCAAAAATCATTATTCATTTCGAAAGCAATATGCATAACTCGTGCGATATCGCAAAAGCAGAGGAAAACTCCATGGCGAATTTCCTGCCATTATCCGAGGCCGTCGCTCAGAACCTCAAATCCGGCGACATGGTGGCTTTTGAGGGTTTCACCCATCTCATTCCCCACGCGAGCGCCCATGAAGCGATCCGCCAGAATGTGAAGGATCTCACCCTTGTGCGCATGACACCGGATGTCATCTACGACCAGCTGATCGGCATCGGCGCAGTGCGAAAGCTGATCTTCTCCTATGCGGGCAATCCCGGTGTCGGGCTCTTGCGCAGACTGCGTGATGCGGTGGAGAACGGCTGGCCGAACCGGATCGAAATCGAGGAACACTCCCACGCTGCCATGGCCAATGCCTATGAGGCGGGTGCGGCCGGGCTGCCTTTCGCGATGTTCAGGGGGTACAAGGGCGCCGAACTGGCGCGGGTCAACCCCAACATCCGGACGGTCACGTGCCCGTTCACCGGAGAAGAACTGGCGGCTGTCCCGGCGATCCGCCCGGACGTGACGTTCATTCACGCCCAGAAAGCCGACCGCAAGGGCAATGTTCTGATCGAAGGCATTGTCGGCGTCCAGAAAGAAGCAGTGCTGGCCGCGAAACGCGCCGTGGTGACCGTTGAGGACTTGGTGGACGATCTTCACGCCCATCCCAACGCCTGCGTGCTTCCCTCCTGGACGGTGAGCGCGATCTCTGTTGTGCCGGGCGGGGCACACCCGTCCTATGCGCATGGCTACTACCCGCGCGACAATGCCAGCTACATCGCCTGGGACAAGATTGCCGCGGACCGGGAGACCTTCCTCGACTGGATGAAGCAAAACGTGCTTGACGCTTCGCCCGAGGATTTTGCGGCACGCACCAAACATTTGAGGAGCGCGGCATGAGCGAGCTCGATTTCACCCCCGACGAAATGATGACCATTGCCGCGGCAAGGGCTCTGAAAAACACCGATGTGTGCTTTGTCGGGATCGGCGCGCCGTCGGCCGCCTGCAACATCGCCCGGCTGACCCACGCGCCGGATGTCACGCTGATCTACGAGAGCGGCACCATCGGCACGGCGCCCTCGGCGCTGCCATTGTCGATCGGCGACGGCGAGTTGTCCGATACGGCTGTGACCACGGTGTCGGTCCCGGAAATGTTCCGCTATTGGCTGCAGGGTGGACGGGTCACCGTCGGCTTCCTCGGCGCGGCTCAGATCGATCGTTTCGGCAACATCAACACCACGATAATTGGCGATTACGATGCCCCCAAAACCCGCCTCCCGGGTGGTGGTGGCGCTCCGGAAATCGCCTCGTCCTGCGGTGAGATCTTCATCACGCTGAAGCAATCGAAACGCTCCATGGTCGAGAAGATCGACTTCTTCACCAGCTTCGGCCATGGCGACGGCGGCGATCACCGCGCCCGCCTGGGCCTGACCACAAAGGGTCCGACGCTCATGGTGACCGATCTTGCGGTGTGGAAAGCAGACCCGGAAACATCGGAATTCACCGTTGTCTCGTTGCATCCGGGTGTCACTCGGGACATGGTTCAGGAGACCTGCGGCTGGACGGTTCGCTTCGCTGACGAAGTGTCCGAAACCCCGCGCCCCACAGAGACCGAGCTGAGCACACTGCGTGATCTCAGAGCCCGTACAAAGGCCGCCCATTCCGGCGCCAACAAGGGAGACGCCGCCTGATGGCCGAAGCATTCATCTGCGATTACATCCGCACCCCCATCGGCCGTTTCGGCGGCGCGCTTTCGCCTGTCCGCGCGGATGATCTGGGCGCGGCCCCCATCCGGGCGCTCACGGACCGCAACAGCAATGTCGATTGGGATGCGGTTGACGAGGTCTATTATGGCTGCGCCAACCAGGCCGGCGAAGACAACCGGAACGTCGCCCGCATGGCGCTGCTGCTGGCCGGTCTTCCCGTCACGGTGCCGGGCACCACGTTGAACCGTCTTTGCGGATCAGGCATGGACGCAATCCTCGCGGCTTCGCGGGTCATTCGCTCCGGCGAGGCCGATCTCGTGATCGCCGGCGGTGTGGAAAGCATGTCCCGCGCGCCCTTCGTGATGCCCAAGGCCGAGACTGCGTTTTCACGCTCCGCCGAAATCTACGACACGACGATCGGCTGGCGTTTCGTCAACCGCGTTCTCAAGGCCCAGTATGGGGTCGATTCGATGCCGGAAACCGGCGAGAACGTGGCCGAGGATTTCAATGTCAGCCGCGCCGATCAGGACGCGTTCGCGCTTGCAAGTCAGACCCGCGCTGCGGCCGCGCAGGAGTCGGGCCGCCTGGCGAAGGAGATCGTGGCCGTGGAAATTCCCCGCCGCAAGGGCGATCCGGTGGTCGTCGACACCGACGAACACCCCCGCCCCGGCACCACTGCCGAACAACTCGCCAAACTGCCCACGCCGTTCCGCGAGGGAGGCAGTGTAACGGCCGGCAACGCCTCGGGCGTCAATGATGGCGCGGCCGCCCTGATCATCGCGAGCGAAGGGGCCGCAAAAAAGCATGGCCTGACGCCCATCGCCCGGATCATGGGCGGCGCCACCGCAGGTGTCGAACCGCGCATCATGGGAATCGGTCCCGCACCGGCGACCCGGAAACTGTGCGAGCGTCTCCGCCTCGAACCCGCTGATTTCGGCGTCATCGAGCTCAACGAAGCCTTCGCGAGCCAGGGCATCGCGGTCTTGCGGGAACTCGGTCTCGATCCTTCAGCCCCGCACATCAATCCGAATGGCGGTGCGATCGCGCTTGGTCATCCACTGGGCATGTCCGGCGCGCGGATTACCGGCACCGCAGCCCTGGAGTTGGGAATCCGCAACGAAAAACGGGCACTTGCCACCATGTGCGTCGGCGTCGGCCAGGGCATTGCCATCGCGCTCGAGCGGGTCTGACATGCCGGGCGGACAATCGGGCTGGATCCGGGGGCTGACCGGGGATCAGGAGATTGCCGCCCGCTTCAGCAACCAGGCCCAGTTCGAGAGCTTCGCCCGGTTCGAAAGCGCTCTGATTGCGGGCCTCGCCCGGGTAGGACTGATCGAATCCCAAGCCGCGTCAGACCTTGAGGGCAGGATCCTGGAGTTCAAGCCCGATGAGAATCGGATCGCCGCGGCTGCGGTCATCGACGGGGTTCCGGTGCCGGAATATGTCCGGCAACTCCGGCGAACGCTGTCCGGGCCTGGGAGTGAACTGGTTCACCACGGTGCGACGAGCCAGGACTTGACCGACACCGCAACTGTAGAGGCGCTTCGAAAGGTCATCGATATCGCATCGGCACGTCTCGATCTGCTGATAGCGGATCTCGATGCGCTCGAGGCACGCGACGGGAACAGGACGCTCAAGGCCATCACCCGCATGCAGGAAGCGCTCGACATCCAGGCTTCCAGCCGGATCCGGATCTGGCGCGATCCGCTCAAGGCGCTTTCCGAGCGAGTCCCATCGCTGCGGCTGGAAACAGGCAAGCTGCAATTCGGCGGCGCGGTCGGCGATCTCCAGGCGCTCGGAGAGAACGCGGAAACAGTGGCGGTTACCATCGCGGACAAACTCGGCCTCGACTGGCCCGGAAACGGCTGGCACACCACACGCCGTCCCTTTCTGGCCTGCGCGGGCTGGTTGAGCGAACTGAGCGCAGCGCTCGGAAAGATCGGCCAGGACGTCGCCATGATGGCACTTCGCGGTTCAGTGGATATCGCGTTTAGTGGCGGAGGCAGTTCGTCGGCCATGCCAAACAAGCAGAATCCGGTCGCGGCTGAACGCTTGGTGGCGCTGGCGCGTTTCAATACCTCGCTCATGGGCGCCATGCATCAGGCCCAGATCCACGAGATGGAACGCTCGGGTGCCGCAATGACACTGGAATGGATGGTGCTGCCGCAAATCTGCGAAACCACCGGATGCGGGCTTCTCGCCTGTCGCGAACTGATCGGGTCCGTCACGCGTATGGGCCGGGAGACCTGAAGCCGTAAAGCAAAATCATCCATGCTTTCAATAGAGTTACGGGCCACGCACCGATTGAGGAAATCCGCGCTGCGGCCTCATCCTGGTCATGTGCGATCCGCAGGCACCTTTCACTCACCTGCCTTACTCATGCCGGTTTTGTTCAGCTTACATTCACCATGAATTCGCAATTGTATGTGTAATGTCGCTTTCCCTGACGCAGGTACTCCACGATGTCGACCCGATCCATTCTCCGCCTGACCGCAGCTTTGCTGGCTTTTTCCGTCGTTGCTCCCGTTGCGGGCCATGCCGCCCCACGCGATGATCAGCAGATGGTGCTGGTTACAACTGATGGGCGCCTGATGCGCGACATCCCGGAAGCGGGCTCCGTGCGCGTGGTCGTGGACAATCAGGGCCGAAGGCTTCTTATCGACCGCTGGGATATGGTGATCGGTTTCGAGATGCCTCTGTGGCAGTACCGGGAACAGCAGGGGCTTGCCTCCCCCCGGGTCCAGCCGGACCGGGGATTCGGACGCGGCGGTAGCGCAGATTGGGACGATCCCCTCTGGGGGGATGACTTTGGCCAGGACGCATTTCCCGATGCGCCGCCCCCGCCTCGCAACCGGGATTTTAGGCGCGACCGCGACAGGTTTGCCAATACCGACCGCTTCGACGGGATCGAGCGGCGCGATCTCAATCCGACAACCGGCACGGTCCCCCGTCGCGATGGCGAGTCCTCCATCATTCGCCTGCCGCGGGAGAGCAAACAACAACCGCCTGTGGCAGAACCGGCGCGGCCGCCCGAGCCGGCCAAGGCGCCGGACCAGGCAAAGACACCAAAACTGAGCAAGGCTCAGGTCGCCACGCTGCAGGTCTATCTCGACCGCAATGGCTTTTCTCCGGGCGTGATCGACGGCCGGATGGGATCCAATGTCCGCAAAGCGCTTGACGCATGGCGCGAAGCCACCGGTGAACGCCTCGATCCCGCCGACACCGACCTTGTCTTGAACCGCCTCGCCACCCGCGGACTGGCATTTACCACCTACACAATCACCGCCGAGGATGCCGCTGGCCCCTTCATAGCCTCGGTCCCGACGGATTACGCAGAAAAGGCGCGGCTCGACAGGCTGTCCTTCACCTCGACGCGGGAAATGCTGGCCGAACGCTTCCACATGGATGAGGACTACCTTCAGGAGCTCAATCCGGAGGTCGATTTCAACCGTCCCGGCGTGCAGATAAAGGTGGTCGATACCGGGCCCAAAAAGTCCGGCACGGTGACCCGCATCGTCGCAGACAAGGCCCGGAAGCAGATCCGCGGCTATGACGCCAGCGGCAAGCTTCTGGTCGCTTACCCGGCAACCATTGGTTCGTCGTCAACACCCTCGCCCACGGGCGAAGTCATCATCGAACGCATTGCCCGCAATCCGGGCTATACCTACAATCCGAAAATCAATTTCAAGCAGGGCGACAACGACAAGATCCTTCAGGTGCCCCCCGGGCCGAACGGGCCTGTTGGTTCGATCTGGATCGCACTGTCCAAGCCAACCTACGGCATTCACGGCACGCCCGAGCCTTCAAAGATCGGCAAGACAAGCTCCAACGGCTGCGTAAGGCTGACCAACTGGGACGCCGAAGAACTCGCGGGCCTGGTTGCGCCGGGAGTCACGGTTAGTTTCGTCGAATAAGGCTGACGTTCCCCTCGGCAAGCGGTGCTGGTCGGCGAGGATCAGCTTGTCGTCCGGATCGAGAACGACAAAGCCTTCGGAACCCGTGGGGGTGTCGGCCTCGTTTTCGAATGCGACATCCTTGGCCTTGATCCGTTGGAAAGGTGCCGTCTTGTCTGCCTGGAGCCGATCATCTTTGGCTGGAAACGTTTGAACGCAGGGATCTCGTGATCTGCTTGGAAGCGCGGGGCCACGCGCGACGCAGTCCAGGTCGCAAAAGACCGGGTTCAGACGATTGCTACGGGTTGATCTTGGCCTGACTGCCCGCTCCGCCGGGCTTGCACGTCTTTTCCGCGCCAGCATCGTCAAAACCCTCGCAATATGCGCGGCTTCGCGCTTGCGGCTTTTCCTTGCTGACACGAAAAACCCTGTCCATCCAATCGCTTCCAGCCAAATATGATCGGCTCTAGCTCAGCGTCCGCCGGACCGCATCATGCCAACCCTTAAGCTTGGCCTTGCGCGTCTTGTCGTCCATTTTCGGCTTGAAGGTGGTTTCCCGCGCCCAGGCCTTGGCGAACGCCTTCTGCTTGGGCCAGACCCCGGCGCGTTGACCGGCAAGCCAGGCGGCGCCCAGCGCCGTGGTTTCCAGGATCACCGGACGGTCCACCGGCGCGTCGAGAATGTCGGCCAAACGCTGCATGGTCCAGTCCGAGGCCACCATGCCACCATCCACCCTCAAAACAGTGTCGCCGTTGGCACCTTTCCAGTCCTTGTGCATGGCATCGAGCAGATCGCGGGTCTGATAGCAGACAGCTTCGAGCGCCGCGCGCGCAAACTCGGCCGGTCCGGTGTTGCGGGTCATGCCGTAGATCGCGCCCCTTGCCTCCGCATCCCAGTGCGGCGCGCCCAGCCCCGTAAAGGCCGGCACCAGATACACCTCCTGGGTCGGATCGGCTTCGGCAGCCAGTTCGCCACTATGCTCGGCCTTCTTTATGATCTTGATGCCGTCGCGCAGCCATTGAACCGCAGCACCCGCAACGAAAATCGATCCCTCCAATGCATAGGTTGTCTTGCCGTCGAGCCGATAGGCAATCGTGGTCAGCAAGCGGTTCTTCGAGCGGACCAGATCGTCGCCGGTGTTGAGCAGAGCAAAGCAGCCCGTTCCATAGGTGGACTTGAACATGCCCGGCTCGAAGCAGGCTTGCCCGATTGTGGCGGCCTGCTGATCACCGGCAACGCCCAGGATCGGGATTTCCGCGCCGAACAGCTTGGAATCCGTGACGCCGAAATCCGCGGCGCAATCCTTCACCTCCGGCAGCATTTCCGCCGGCACTTTCAGGGTTTCCAGAAGATCGCTGTCCCACTCCTCAGACGAGATGTTGAACATCAGCGTCCGCGAGGCATTGGTCACGTCGGTGACGAAGGACTTCCCGCCTGTCAGCCGCCAGATCAGGAACGTATCTATGGTACCGAAGCAAAGTTCACCGCGCGCTGCCCGCGCCCGGGACCCCTTTACGTTCGACAGCATCCAGGAAAGCTTCGTGCCGGAAAAATACGGATCGAGCAGCAACCCGGTCTTTTTGGTGAAGGTCTTTTCCAGCCCCTGGCGCTTGAGTTTTTCACAATAGGAGGCGGTGCGTCTGTCCTGCCAGACGATGGCATTGTGGATCGGCTTTCCGCTGTCGCGCTCCCAGACCACCACCGTCTCGCGTTGATTGGTGATGCCGATCCCGGCCAAATCGGAAGCCGTGATCCCGGCTTTCTTCAGGGCCTGCCGCACCGTCGCGACGACACTTTTCCAGATTTCCTCGGGATCATGCTCGACCCACCCCGACTGTGGATAGAACTGGGTGAATTCCTTTTGGCCGACACCGGCAATCTGCATGTTGGCGTCGAACACGATCGCCCGGCTCGATGTCGTCCCCTGATCAATCGCCAGAATGTATCCCGTCATGCTGTCCTCCCTGCACGCCGCCATTTGAACCGAATTCTGCGGCCACGAAAACCCTTCGCCGTTCCGCAGCCTTTTCAGGCTGCACTCTTGCCCGACATATAGGTTTGAAGCGCGGCTGCCTGGGATGCGTCAAGCCGCAAGCCGCGTTTCGTCCTCCGCCAGAGCACATCGTCGGCTTCGCGCGCCCATTCCTGCGCCATGAGATAATCAACCTCGGCCGCAAACAGGTCATGACCGAACTCCTGCCCGAGATCCTCCAGGCTCCTCGCATCTCCCAGGAGCACCCGCGCGCGCGTTCCGTAATGGCGCATGTAGCGCCGCGCCTGCTTTTTCGAAAGGAACGGGTAATCGCTCTTCAGCCGGTCCACTTCGGCTGGAAAAGCATCAACCGCGAAGTCGCCTCCGGGAAGGGCCGCCCTGTGGGTCCATGCACCGGACTTCTTGCCGAGCTTGTCCTCGACATACTCCATCATCGATTCCGCAAGCCTGCGGAAGGTCGTGATCTTGCCTCCGAAAATGTTGATCAAAGGCGCGCCCCTGGCCGGATCCGGCTTCAGGACATAGTCACGCGTTGCTTCCTGCGCGGCGCTGGCGCCGTCATCATAGAGCGGACGCACGCCGGAATAGGTCCAGACTATCGACGAGCGCTCCACCGGCTTTTCGAAATACTCGCTCGCCGCCGCACACAGATATTCGATTTCCGGATCGGTGATCGCGACGTTCTTCGGATCGCCCTCGAAATCCTGGTCCGTTGTGCCGATCAGCGTGAAATCCTCCTCATAGGGCAGCGCGAAGATGATCCTGCCGTCGGAGTTCTGGAAGATATACGCCCGGTCGTGATCGTGGAGTTTCGGGACCACGATGTGGCTGCCCTGCACCAGCCGGACATTGTGCGCATCGTTGCGACCGACGACGCGGGTCAGAATGCGGTCGACCCAGGGGCCACCGGCATTGACGATCAAACGCGCGCGCACGGTCTCGCGCTGTCCGCTGTCGCGGTCCATCACGGTGACTTCCCAGATGTCGTCCTTGCGTTCAGCGCCGACAACCTCGGTCCGTGTGCGGATCTCGGCGCCCCGGTCTGCCGCATCGCGCGCGTTGAGCACCACCATCCGCGCATCATTGACCCAGCAGTCGGAATACTCGAACCCCTTGCTAAACTCGGACTTGAGCGGCTTGCCCACTTCCGAGGTCCGCAGATCGACGGTTGTGGTTGTCGGCAACAGTTTGCGCTTGCCGATATGGTCATAGAGAAAAAGCCCCAGCCGCAGCATCCAGGCAGGCCTGAGACCGCTGTGGTGTGGCAGCACGAACCGCATCGGCCAGATGATGTGCGGCGCATTGGCCAACAGCACCTCGCGCTCACCCAAAGCCTCCCGCACCAGCCGGAACTCGTAATGTTCCAGATAGCGCAGTCCGCCGTGAACCAGTTTCGATGACCAGGACGAGGTGCCGGACGCCAGATCGTTCATCTCGGCCAGAAACACGGAGTAGCCCCGCCCGACCGCGTCCCGGGCTATTCCGCAACCGTTGATGCCTCCGCCGATGACGAACACATCATGGATCCTGTTCTCGGGCATTGGCCTCTCCGCTCCCAGGGCGCCGTTTCGAATTTAGTAAATCGAACCCAATATGAATGTCAAAAGAAAACAAACGAAAGTTCCGCAGGCACCCCGCGGCCATTCGAGCGCTTTACAACACAGCCTCCGCGATCGCCAGCCAGAGCCCCGTCGTCAGCGCGGCGAGCGCCGTGCCGATGGTCATCGAGGTTGCGGCCAGTCTTTGGCCGGTCCCCAGCCGGTTGGCAATCAGCCAGGAATTCACCCCTGCAGGCAACGACGCCGCGGCGACGGCGATCTTCGCCTGGAACTCGGGTAAGCCCAGAAACAGCGCCATGACAAGCGCAACGGCTGGCATGATAAAAAGTTTCAGGGCGACCAAAGAGAGCGCCTGACGCACTTGGCCGCGAATGCCGTAGCCGAACAGCGACACGCCCATCGCGAACAGCGCGACCGGACCGGCCACCCCGGCGAGGCTCGCAATCACCCGGTCCACAACGCCGGGGATCGTCAGTCCCGACAGGCGCATCGCACTTCCGCCGAGGATGCCGATGATCAACGGATTGGAGAACAGCTGTTTCAGAAAGCCCATGACCAGCTCCGAAACGCTTTCGGACTTGTCCGCAGCCCCATCCCGGCGCAGCGCCCATTGATACAGGATGATCGAGGCCGCCATCATGATCGGCAGGTGGATCGAAACAATCTGCGCCAGCGCCGCCAGACCGTCGTCCCCGTAGAGCCCGGTCATGAACGGAACGCCGACAAGAACGAGATTGGAGAACCCGGCGGTGACCCCGGCCACCACCCCGGATCGCGCATCGCGACCGAAGCCGGCGCGGATCACCAGGTGCGCGGTCGTCCATGTCACCAGGATGGCCGTGAAATAGGTCACCCACAGCATCCAGGGCGCGCCATGATCGAAACTCGCGGTCGCAAGCGTGCGGAACAACAGAAGCGGCACGGCAATGGTGAAGACGAAATCCGCCAGACCGTCGCCCGTTTCGGCCCGGATCAGCCGCAACCGGGCAGCGGCAAAGCCGATGGCAATCAGCGCGAAGACGACGAGAATGGTCTCGATGAATGGGGGCAACAGGGCGGGACTCGGTTAGGTTATTTGACCCTCTTCATAAACGCTGCGGGCCACCGCGCAAAGAGTGGCGCCCACCCGCTTGAAGCCGTGCCCCATTGCGATTAGGGATTTCGGGCCATTGACCGAGGATCGAAACTGCCATGCCCGCCTTCTCCCGTTTCACGCCGCTTGCTGAATCCCTGCCGCCCACGGTCCCGTTTGTCGGGCCCGAAACCCAGGAGCGTGCCCGGGGCGAAAGCTTCCGCGCAAGGCTCGGCGCCAATGAGAGCGGCTTTGGCCCCTCACCGGCCGTGATCGACGCCATCGCCCGGGAAGCCGCGATGAGCTGGCGCTACGGCGACCCCGAGAACCATGATCTCAGAACCGCTCTCGGTGCCTACCTTGGCCTTTCGCCCGAGGCCGTCGTGGTCGGCGAAGGCATTGACGCGCTGCTCGGCCTCATGGTCCGGCTGATCGTTGAACCCGGCACGCCGGTGGTCACATCGCTCGGCGCCTATCCGACCTTCAATTTCCATGTTGCAGGCTTTGGCGGGCGGCTGGTCACGGTGCCCTATCGCGATGACCGCGAGGATCTCGAGGCGCTGGCCGAGGCCGCCGCGCGCGAAGACGCGCCGCTGGTCTATCTCTCCAACCCGGACAATCCGATGGGCACATGGCATTCGGCCGATGAGATCCTGGCTTTTGCCCGCTCCCTGCCCGAAACCACGATGCTGGCCCTGGACGAGGCCTATTGCGAGACCGCGCCCGCGGACGCCATTCCGGCGGTTTCCGCCCTTGCCCTAATGCCCAACGTGGTGCGCTTCCGCACCTTCTCGAAAGCCTATGGGCTGGCGGGCCAGCGCGTGGGCTATGTCTTCGGCGATCCGGAGACCGTGTCGCGCTTTCACAGGGTGCGCAATCATTTCGGCGTCAACCGGCTCGGTCAGGCGGCAAGCCTTGCAGCACTTCAGGATCAGGCATGGCTCGAAACCGTCATTGCGCGGGTCTCATCGGCGCGCGAACGCATTGCCGAAATCGGCCGCGCAAACGGATTTGCGCCCATCCCCTCGGCCACCAATTTCGTCACCATGGATTGCGGCGGCGATTCCGCCCGGGCCAAGGCCGTTCTTGAAGGCCTGGTAAGCCGCGGCGTGTTCATCCGCATGCCCGGCGTCGCACCCCTCAACCGCTGCATCCGGATATCGGCCGCCCCCGAATCCGAACTTGCAATCTTCGAGGAAACCCTCCCCGAGGTCGTTGCAGGGCTTGAGTGAAAAGAATAAGGCCGCGTCCAACCTATGCGGTCAGTCGCGGCCTTTGCTGAAAGCCTCGCCGTGTCTCCCGGCGTTGCGGCCCCCGCCCCGTTCCCCTCGAGGCAATTCGATGTAAGTCCGGTGTCGCCGTGCAAACGGCATCCGACCCCGGATCAATGCATGGTCATCCATTCGCGGGCGGCGCGAAGCGCTGAAGCGAGTTCGGCCTTGCTCATGCTTTCGGCCAATTCGGCGCGCAGCGTGGCGGCCCGGTCCGAGCCCTTGATGGCGGCGATGTTGAGCCACTTGTGGGCTGCGACATAGTCGACTTCGCATTCGCGTCCGGTGGCGTACATCAGCCCCATTTCGCAGAAGACGTCAGCCTTGGCTTCACCGCCGATGCTTGCCTGATCCTGATCGTGAATTTCGTAACGTGCCATTTTCAAGTCCCCGTAAAGGTTAGATTTTCGTTGTCCCTGTCAGCTCCCGAGAAGCCGCTTTGCTCATGTCGGCGTCCGGTTTGTCCCGGCGCCTTGTTGTTGAGTTGGAGTGTGGGGGGATCGGTTGAAAGTCGCGTTAAACGGCATGCTTAAGAGGAGACGAACAAAGTTCAAACGCTTGGTAAATTTGCGATTCCGTTAAACATCAAAGGCCTTGGAAACCGGACGATGCAGCTCGAATGACCGTTTCAAGGCCACGGAAAAAAGTTACGGACGGCTAACCAAACTTTGATCGCATTTTCTGAAAATCTTTCCGGCAGGGACGATGTGACCGTCACCGATACCGGTTCCAGGGCCTGCCGGAGACCGCTCAGGAGAAGACCCTATCCCCCATTTCTGCCGGTTTACCTTTACGTAGCTCTGGGTTAAGTAAGAAATCGGCCTGCATGCAGGCCTCAACCTGGGAGGAACACATGATCCGCAAACTGATCGCCGCAGGCGCGCTTGTCGCCGCCATGACGGCCCCCGCGCTCGCAGATCCGATCGAGGGCAACTGGAAGACCAAGAGCGGCGAGACCGCAGCAATCTCCGCCTGCGGCAATTCATACTGCGTCAAGCTGAGAACCGGCGCCCATGCCGGCAAGCAGATCGGCAAGATGAAGCCCGACGGCAACAAATACTCCGGCACCATCACCGATCCGGCCAAGGACAAGACCTATTCCGGTTCGGCTACGCTCTCCGGCAACACGCTGAAGATGCGCGGTTGCGTGCTCGGCGTTCTCTGCCGCTCGGAGAACTGGGCCAAGATGTAAAGCCCCGAGGCCTCAGCCTGGCCAGACTTTCAACCCCGCGCCGCTGACCCGGTGCGGGGTTTCTTTTTTTGGCAGACAAAGTAGTGCGCCCAGCGCGAAGCGCAGACCGGCGACCCCCTATCGCGCAGTCTGTCCGAAAAGCACCTTCTGCGCATCCTTGTCATCCGCGATGTTTTTGCGGTGTTCGATTCCCACTTCACACCCGCGCGCCACCGCCGGCCGCGCCATCATCGTTTCGAACCAGCGCTTGAGATTGGGGAAGTCGTCAAGGTTCTGTCCCTGACGCTCATAAGACTTGACCCAACCAATCGATGCCATGTCAGCAATCGAATAATCACCGGCCAGGAACGCCCGGTCCGCCAGTCTCTGGTTCATGACGCCGTAAAGCCGGTTGACCTCCTTGGTGTAGCGATCGATCGCGTAATCCACCCGCTCCGGCGCATAGTGACGAAAGTGATGCGCTTGTCCCGCCATCGGGCCGAGCCCGCCCATCTGCCAGAACAACCATTGATCCACTTCCATCCGCGCCCGCTCTTCCGAAGGATAGAAGCGACCGAACTTTCTGCCCAGATACTGAAGGATCGCGCCCGATTCAAAAACGGACAATGGTGTGTTGTCCGGTCCATCCGGGTCGACAATCGCCGGCATTCGGTTGTTGGGCGAGATCGCCAGGAAAGACGGCTCGAACTGCTCACCCTTGCCGATATTGACGAAATGGACCTCATAGGGAACCGCCAGTTCCTCAAGCATCACGGTGATCTTCCAGCCGTTGGGTGTCGGCCAGTAATAGAGCTCAATCGGGCTCGGCTTGGTGCTGGGCATCGGGCATCGGTCCCTTTCTCGGTGTCAAGCGCCAAGTATGGCGTGACGCCGGCAATTAGGCCACCCCTGCCCCGCCGGGTAAATCCTCCCCACCTGTGACTAGGCCGAGCGCGGACGCATTTCCGTTAACCTGTTTGAACCGGACATGAACGCCCGCCTCAGGCGGGGTTCAGACCGGGAATGCCAGTATGTGTCCATCAACTGAGGAATGAGACGCATGGCAACGCTGACCCGCCGCTTCATCATCATCTGCCTGGTTTTCGCAATCTTCGCGATGCTGATGGCAGCGGCCGTCGCCAATTCAGACCGTACCTCGCGCGGCTGGAACGGCGGCATGATCGACGCATGCGCATTCCAGATCAGTCCCCACTGCCAGCTTGACCGCTGACCCCAACTCCCAAGGACCCCGTACCATGCGTCTCAAGATCCGCCGCTCGCTCTCGACCTTCCTGCGCATCACCGCCTTCACGGCCTTTCTGGTCGGGCCTGTGGGCGCATTCGCCTATGCCCAGACCGGTGACAAGGGACCCGGCCTCTCGGGCGCGGGCTTCGTGCTCTATATGAGCCTGCAGCGCAACGGCTGACATCAATTGCATTGGCTAGGCTCAGTTGACAAAAGGGATTCCCAAATCACTGCATGACTGATTCAAGGCTCCTTTCAGGGGAGGCAGTTTTGGCTCGGGGTGATCTGACGGACGATGAGTGGGCGCTGGTGGTGGCGCTGTTGCCTGCCGAGCGCGGTCGGTGGGCTCGCCCGGCCCAGGACAATCGCCGCTTTCTTAATGGCATGCTCTATGTTCTGCGGGTCGGCTGCCCCTGGCGCGACATGCATGAGCGCTACGGCAAGTGGAACTCGGTCTATGTCCGGTTCCGCCGCTGGGCCGAGCAAGGGGTCTGGGACGCTTTGCTGGAAACGCTGGTCGAACTCGGGCTTGCCGATGATTGGCAGCACATGATCGACAGCACCACGGTGCGCGGCCACTCTCAGGCAGCGGGCGCAAAAGGGGGACTCATAAGGAGGGTTTTGGTCGAAGCCGCGGCGGTTTCACGAGCAAAATCCACGCCCGCGCAGACGGTCAGGGGCGCCCTCTTGGCTTCGTCCTCACCGGCGGCGAAGCCTCCGACTATAAAGCCGTCGATGACCTGATCGCCTTGCTGGTTGCCAAGCCCAGACTCATGCTGGCCGACAAGGGCTATGACAGCGACGATGTCCGCGCCACCCTGCTGCTCAAGGGGATTCTGCCGGTCATCCCGCCGAGGGCCAACCGCAAAGAGGCCATCGCCTGCGACTACCGTGCCTAGAAGGACCGCAACCGGGTCGAGCGCATGTTCAACAAACTCAAGCAGTTTCGTCGCATCGCAACCCGATACGAAAAGACCGCCGTCTCCTTCCTCGGCTTCCTGGCGCTCGCCGCCGCTAGGCTATGGATGCCCAGCTTCACAAGAGGGACTTGCCCCGATCATTCCCCTAATTCGTCTGGCGCACCGGCTGGCGAAGGATAAATTTGCGCTGCGACGGAGCAGTGCGGCTCCAATCATCGAGATAGATCTCATGATAGGGACCACTCGGCTCCAGCCCTTCCTTTGGCAGATAGTCGTTGTAGAGCCCTGCCAAAATCTCCGGAAGGTCGTTCGTTCTGCCAATATGCAGAAACTGCACGCACTTGCCTTCAGCAAGAATCTCCCATCGAACAGTGGGATCATCGCCCAACTCGTGGCGCGCTTCAGCAGCCGAATCCTTCAATCTCTGTGCATCGGCCCAGACCGGCAACGTGATCTGCACACGCCAATGCCACTTGTCACGATTGCCCGCAGCCAGGTCATCCATATCATCGGCCCAATAGACAACTTCCACCGGCGGCTCGACAAATGACTTGCCCATCCGTTCCCGGGCTTCGCGCCGAATAGCGTAGATTGCAGTGTAGAGGGCTTTCACCGCGGCTTGTATTGAGGCCTGTTGCGGCGGGCCTTCGCCATCCAGGATCGCAAAGGGAAGCTTGGGCACATCGACAATTGTGAAGTCGCCAGGCGGTGGCGCGTAAAGCGTGCGTAACGCGGTTCGGTCCTGCGTCAGATCTATCAGAGTTTCGTCTACCATGGCTTGCTCCTCATATAGTCCAGTGTGGTGTTGACCCAGCTTCGCTCGGCTTCTAGTTGGCCGGTAGAAAAGTCAAAAAGGCTCTCGATGTGATCGGGCATGGGCTGCCTTTGTCGGCGCACTCGCTCGAGCCGCTCCAGTTCCGCGACAACCGACGACAGGCGCTCCTCCAAGGCATTCAAGGCCGCGTCGCGCGAAAGCACTGGCCAGTGCACCATTCCAAGCAGAAGCGACGAGAACGTAGGCCGATAGGCGCCAAGGGCGGCAATCGTCTCCAGGCGCAAAACCTCACGGCCAGATGGCGTGATGCAGAACGTCTTTCGCGCTTTCGCGCCCTTGGGCACCTCGGCCGCCACAAGCTCCGACTTCTCCAGCTTGCCGAGCACAAAATAGATCGACGAGAAGCCGACTTGCGTCCACTCCCGCATCCCCCGTGTGTCAATGATCTGCTCCAGCTCATATCCATGGCGCGGCATCTCAGCGACAAGTCCCAGGAGCAAGAGTTCAGCATCCGTAAGGTGCACTGGCATATTCTAATACTAGAATAACAGATCGCCAGTTGTCAAGCAGGCACCTAGCCCTTCATCGGCTATCCACCTAGATCCGAGCAACAAGGAGAGTGAAACACTCCCCTAGGGTCACCTTTTGTCAACAGGACCTAGCACGAAAGACCTTTCAGCGGCTTCGTCTTTTCCTTGTCAGGTTTTCTCGTATATAACGGTGCATGGACCAACGAATCTCTTCACACACCAGCAACGGCTTCATCACGCCAGATCCGATCGCTCCGCAGAAATTCTCCAACGCGGCGGATGCGGTGGCGGCGTTAGAGGCTATTTATGAACGCAACACCAGATTCTTGTGCGAGGCCTTTGAAAGTCTCGCAACGGAGAAGCCAAAGGGCCGCTACCGGGCATTCTACCCGCAGGTCAGCCTGGCCACGACCTCCTTCGGGATGGTCGATTCCCGGCTGTCCTACGGGCACGTGGTTTCGCCCGGCCATTACGCGACCACCCTCACCCGGCCGGCGCTGTTTCGCTCCTACCTGACCACCCAGTTCGAACTGCTGCTCAAGAACCACGGCACGCCGCTGACGGTCTCGGAATCCGACACGCCGATCCCGCTGCATTTTGCCTTTGGCGAAGGCGCCTATGTCGAAGCGGCCGTTGCCGACAAACTCGACATGCCCCTGCGCGATCTTTTTGACACGCCCGATCTCGCCACCACCGACGACGAGATCGTCAACGGGCTTTATGAACCCGGCCCCGGCGAGCTTCTGCCGCTGGCCCCCTTCAAGGCGCAGCGCATCGATTATTCGCTTGCCAGGCTGTCCCACTACACCGCCACCGCGGCGCACCATTTCCAGAACTTCGTCCTGTTCACCAACTACCAGTTCTATATTGATGAGTTTTGCGAACACGCCCGCGCGCTCATGGCGGAAGGGAATTCCGGGTATGAATGCTTCGTCGAGCCGGGCAACCTGATCACCCCTTCGGGACAAAACGCTCCGAGCGAGGGCGTGGCCCCGCCGCGCCTGCCGCAGATGCCGGCCTATCACCTCAAGCGCAAGGACAATTGCGGCATCACCATGGTCAATATCGGCGTCGGGCCGTCCAACGCCAAGACCATTACCGACCACGTGGCCGTGCTCAGGCCGCATGCATGGCTGATGCTGGGCCACTGTGCCGGCCTGCGCAACAGCCAGGCGCTCGGCGACTACGTGCTGGCGCATGCCTATGTCCGCGAGGATCACGTGCTCGACGACGATCTCCCGGCATGGGTGCCGATCCCGGCGCTGGCCGAGGTTCAGGTCGCGGTCCAGGAGGCCGTCGCAGATGTGACCGGCCTCGAGGGCTACGATCTCAAACGGATCATGCGCACAGGCACCGTCGCCACCATCGACAACCGCAACTGGGAACTCAGGGACCAGCGCGGCCCGGTTCAGCGACTTTCACAATCCCGCGCCATCGCGCTCGACATGGAATCGGCCACCATCGCCGCCAACGGCTTCCGCTTCCGCGTCCCCTACGGCACGCTGCTCTGCGTCTCCGACAAGCCCTTGCACGGTGAGTTGAAACTGCCCGGCATGGCGTCGGCCTTCTACAAGACGCAGGTCAACCAGCATCTCAAGATCGGGCTGTTGGCCATGGAAAAGCTTGCCGCCATGCCGCCGGAACGGCTGCATTCGCGCAAGCTCAGAAGCTTCTTCGAGACGGCGTTTCAGTGAGGAAGCGCTTTGCTTCAACGGCGGTTAGGCGCAGATACTGTTGAAAAACTTCTGAAAAGTGCTGTCTGCTGATTTTTCAGCCATGCTACAGGAATGGAATTCCCACAGCTGGATCAGCAACGAAATTATTTGCGTCAACGCTGTGGAAGATTCGCTCAGACGCAATTCCATTCCGGATGACGTGAGCCGAAATGGAGCGCGGTGAGTTTTTCAACAGTATCCGCAGATAGCTGTCTTTGCAAAGTTGCGCGGTCGTTCGTTCGTTTGGGCTGATGTTGGGTGTGACAGTGCTATGAAGCAGCCTCGGCGGCGGCGATCTGGGCTAAAAGCTCATCACAGCGTTCAGTTTGGTATTCTGACCCTTCAACAAAAAAGGCCCGCGCCCGACCCAGATAATCCCGCGCTTCGACCAGCAAGGCCGGATCGGGGATAAGGCGATATCGTGCCAGCGTCAGATCAGCGATGTTCCATTGGAGCTTCGCCCACTCAAACGGAGCGTCGCCTTCAAAGCCGAAACCGCCACAGGCAGCATAGCCATCGCGGGCCTCCTGCAACTTTGCTGCGTCGTTGGTGACAGCGCCCAACCAACGTTTGGCGAGGGCCAGGTTCATTTGGGTTCCCGCCCAATCAAGCGGGTCTTTTTCCTTGTTTCGGAGGGCGAGGGCAGTGGTGAGCGCCCCTTCCGCCTCGCGCAGTTTGTCTGCATCTTCGGTCAACTCGCCCATGAATAGAAGAGCAACTCCGAGGTTGTTCCACCTAGTTTTGAGGTTGGTTGACTTGACTTTCTGCCCCAGCGTCAGTGCCCCGCTGAGGGCGGTGACCGCTCGCGCCAAAAGCGCGGGGTCTTTCCGCCGCGTGCCCATTACGCGAAGTGAGCTCCCAAGTCCACCTTGACGGGCGGCCCAGTTCTCTGGCTCCTTCAACTTGCTGGTTTTCTTTATGGCTGCATCAAAGGCGTGCATAGCCGATTTGAGATGCTGGTCGCCGCTGGATCTTTCCGCCAACTTAAGGTGACACTGGCCAAGGGAATGAAGCGCGGCTGCAGCCAGCGGTTTCTTGTTCTCCACCCTCTCGTAATTGCCCTGCGCCAAGGCCAGCGCGACTTGCAAGGCAAACATATCTCCAGCCCTATCGCCTCGTATGCTCCACTCAATTGCCTTGGTATCAATGGCCACAAAAAGCTTGCCCTGCGGGAATTCGCGCAGGTTGCGAATGATCCTGTCAGCGGCCAGATCTGGGCGGTTGCGCAGGCGGTCTTGGTTGAGCTCTTTTTCCAATTGCAGCTCTGACAGTCGTTCGAGCCGGGCCTTCTCCTCTCGCAACCAGACGGCCTGCCGGGCAAGGGCGTCATGCGCCAGATCGAATTCGCCCTCATTGTTCAGCGCATCAACTTCTTTCATAAGCGCCGCGAATTGTGCATCGGCGTTACCCGCCAGCTGGGCGATCTTCTCGCTCGATTTGAGAGTTTCCAGCGCGGCCTTGACGCTAAGATAGGCGGTATCGCGATCTTTGTGATCGCCTTCGGTAAAGTTGTTGGCCAGTTGGATCAGTAGATCGTCTGAGGTGCCCTTGGTCATGCCTTCACGGCGCAAACGGTCGATCACAATATCGGCCTCACGCTCGGCCTTAGTCTCTAGACTTTCGGCTGTTTCTTCAGCGTCGAGAAACTTGTCGATCCACGATTCATCAAGGTCGAGAGCGATGCGGAACCGCCCCACGGTGCGGGCATCAAGCGCTTCTTTGCGGCCTTTTTCGACCTTAGAGATGAAGGACGCCCCGACCGGCGGGTCGATCTTGCCGCCCAAGGTTGGCTGGTCCCACCCCAAGAGCGTTCGGGCGCGTTTCACGGCCCTGCCGAAATCCTTCAGAATATCCGGGTCAATTTTAGGCAAGTTTTCTCAATCCAAGGACAGATAAGGCGGTCTGTTGCTTTTGTGGTCATCTTTGAGCGACTGCGCCACATCCCTCAATTCTTCATATTGCTCCTGTCCGGACAACGTCTGAAACCCAGGCGGGGCCTCGCCGCATGACAGGAGAATACCTGATGATGTGGTATCTGCAACTTTTCATTGAATAGTCTGGCTGCTTGCCGGCGAAGGAAGTGGTAGTGAACGCGATGTTCGCGTGTTTGACGCTGTGGGCCGCTTTTGGTCGATCACCGCGTATTTGTGCGGTGTTGACCGCGCTCGTTTATGTGTTCGTGTTAATGTTATAATCAAAGAGGGAGGGCCGGATGCTTTCTCGCCCTCCCTCTATCGGAAAATGCCCTCTCAACGCACGCCGAGACCAAGGCGGCTTGCAGACTTACGCTTTCCCAAAACCGGCCTCACATAGCCGCGCCGACAAGCACAGCACCGCTCTCCACCACTTCTCACAAATTGGTATAGACCGGTCCCTCGCCGCCCTGCGGCGGCACCCAGTTGATGTTCTGGTTCGGGTCCTTGATGTCGCAGGTCTTGCAATGCACGCAGTTCTGCGCGTTGATGACGAAGGTCGCATCGCTTGCGCTGGTCATCTCGCCTGCCGGAATTGCATTGCCTTCGCTGTCGACCCATTCATAGACGCCGGCCGGGCAATAGCGCGTCGAAGGTCCGGCGAACTGATGCAGTTCCGATGCCTTCTGCAACTCGCGGTCCTGAAGCTGCAGGTGGACCGGCTGGTCTTCCTCGTGGTTGGTGTTGGACAGGAACACAGAGGACAGACGGTCGAAGGTCAGCACGCCGTCGGGCTTCGGATAATCGATCTTCTTGTGCTTCGAGGCTATTTCCAGAGCAGCGTAATCCGCCTTGCCATGCCCCATCGTGCCGAAAGGCGAGAAGCCAAACAGCGAATTCATCCACATGTCGATACCGCCAAGCGCCACGCCGCCGATGGTGCCGAGTTTCGACCACAACGGCTTGACGTTGCGGACCTTCTTGAGATCCTTGCCGATTTCCGAGCCGCGCCAGGCATCGTCATAGCCCTGGAGCGTATCCTGGGCACGGCCCGCGGCAATAGCTTCTGCGGCGTGATCCGCGGCCAGGATTCCCGAGAGCACGGCATTGTGCGAGCCCTTGATGCGGGCGACGTTGACGAAACCGGCCGAGCAGCCGATCAGCGCACCGCCCGGGAAGGCCAGCTTCGGAACCGACTGCCAGCCACCTTCGGAGATCGCGCGTGCGCCATAGCCGATCCGCTTGCCGCCCTCGAACACGGGAGCGATGGCCGGATGGGTCTTGAAGCGCTGAAACTCCTCGAACGGAGAGAGATAGGGGTTCTTGTAATTGAGGTGGAGGACGAAGCCGACCGCCACCTTGTTGTCTTCGAGATGATAGAGGAACGAACCGCCGCCGGTTTTCATGTCCAGCGGCCAGCCGAAGGAATGCTGAACCAGACCGGGCTTGTGATGCTCAGGCTTGACTTCCCAGAGCTCCTTGAGCCCGATGCCATATTTCTGCGGTTCGCGCCCTTCATCGAGATTGAATTTGGCAATCAGTTGTTTGGCGAGCGAGCCGCGAACGCCTTCGCCGATGAGAACGTATTTGCCGAGAAGTGCCATGCCGCGGGCATAGTTCGGACCCGGCTCGCCATTCCGCTCAACACCCATGTCACCGGTAGCGACGCCGATCACGGACCCTTCCTCGTTGGTCAGCACTTCGGTCGCTGCAAAGCCGGGATAGATCTCGACACCCAGCGCCTCGGCCCGACCGGCCAGCCACTTGGTCACGTTGGAAAGCGAGACGATGTAATTGCCGTGATTGTTCATCAATGGCGGCATCATGAAGTTCGGCAACCGGACCGAACCCGCCGGTCCGAGAACCAGGAAGTGATCGGCATTCACCGCCGTCTTGAACGGATGGTCCGGATCGTCGCGCCAGTCGGGGATGAGCTTGTCGATTCCGATCGGATCGACAACGGCTCCGGAAAGAACATGCGCACCGACCTCGCCGCCTTTCTCGAGAACAACAACAGCGAGATCCGGATCGCACTGCTTCAGGCGGATCGCAGCGGACAGGCCTGCGGGGCCCGCGCCAACGATCACCACGTCGAATTCCATGCTCTCGCGTTCGGCCGGCTCAATTACATCAGTCATCTAAGATTTCCCTCACCTCGTGGCTCCGGCGATTTCGCACATCTGGCCAATGCTTGCAAACCGTCGCCTGCCTGATTCATGCGGTCGAACATGCACGAATGGCCGCCGATACCATCCGACCCCGCATCCACTGCGGCAAGCTCACCATCTCATGTCAAAGGACGCTGGCGGAGTCGAGATGACAAGATACGACTGTTCATCCATACAGTTTATTGACGTTAACGTAAACGTCAAACATTGAATGGCAAACTTTTGTCTTTTCCCTGCACGACATCGATTGGCGGAAGGAGCAGCGCGGTCTGTTTCGGCCTATCCGACCCGCGCGAGCGAAGGATGCATGTTCAGAACGATCACAGCGCCGGCAATCTTGCTGTCCGGCCCGAGAAACGGGGTCATCCTGCAGTTGACGTCATGCATCCGACCCATCAAGTCCGCGATCCGATAGTCATACTGAACCGTTTGACCGGAAAAACACTTGTCGAGCTTTGGCTTGGCACGATCACGGAACCGGTCCGCCTCGATCATGTCGCCAAGATGTTTGCCGACAAAGTCGGAGGGGGACTTTGCGTGGAACTCGGCATTGCGCTTGTTGGTGTAAATGTATCGATAATCGAGCCCCACGACAGCGATGCGCTCACCCAACGAATCAAGCAGCAGCTCTTGTGAAGAAGGGTCGTAGCCATCCGCCAAAGGACCGCCTGTTTCGCGCGCCGGGAACGGTTTCGACCGATTCGGCGAATGAGCAGACGATTCCGGAAAGCCTTCGACAGGATCGAGGTAGCGGTGAAACAAGTCTGTCATCATGTCGGTGTAACGGCTGACACTGTCGTCGTCTTCGCAATTGCGAACCGCCAGACGCGCAAAAAACTGCAATTGCTGAATGGCTTCATCACTGTTGCGCGCTCGAAAACGAAAGATCCGTTGCAGGCTCGGCTGGATCTCGGCGTCAATCCGGTTGACCACGTTCTCGTCGCCCCGGCGCACGGCCGAGAGCAATTCCGAACACAGAGTCTCAAACTCAACAATAAGCGCCTGAAGCATGTGGCCCACCGGGGTCTTCTTGCGAACGGCAATTGTAAGAAAACATCTTGCCGAGGCCTAGTTATCGGTCATGATCGAAAATAATGCAATTCCACATTGGTGTGTCAGCACAACTTTACGGCCCGCTGTGTAAGTATCCTTAACAGTCGCGGCAACAGATTTTCCGGACAAGCAGCTGCAGGGCAGAGATGCTCCTGCCCCTGACAAGTGCCTACTGCAACGCCCGCTCTGCGAGCACGTCCAGGTCGGGGACCTCGACATGCCGGTTGTTGACGATCAATACCACCCTGTCCTTGCGCAATTTCGTCAGTTGCCGGCTAACCGTTTCAATCGTCAATCCAAGAAAATCCGCAATGTCCGACCGCGTTAGCGGAAGTTGAAAACTGACCGAATTGGACTCTGAGTCAGGGTTCACATGAGTGGCGATGAGATACAGGAAACTTGCCACCTTTTCCGATGCAGTCTTTCGCCCGAGTGTCAGCATCCAGTCGCGCGCCTCGTCGAGTTCCTTCAGGGTCTGCTCGAGAAGCCGGTGCTCCAGCTCAGGCGATTCCTTGATCATTCGCTCGATCACGGTCTTCGGAAAGCTGCACACATTCACATCGGTGGCCGCGTCGGCGGAAATCCCGCTATCAATGCGGAACGGACGCCCCAGAAAGTCCGGAGCGAATTGTAGTCCGACAATCTGCTGACGGCCGTCGGACATCATTTTGGTGAGCTTCACGACACCCGAAATGATATTGGCGTAGTTTTTCGTTTCCTGACTTTCGCCAATCAGCTCCGTCCCGGCTTCAACGCTCTTGCGGGTGGATTGCTTGTTCAGGCTGACCAGCTGTGACGGGGAAAGGGCGCCGCATACGCCGCGGTGCCGCGCCTCGCACGCCCGGCAGAGCACCGGAAGCTCGGAATTGTGAATGTCTTTGCGATGCGCGTCCATTCAATCCTCAATGTCGGCGATCGGACCATTTCCCAGGGCCTCCGGCGCCCCCGATCACGAGCGGTTGTCGTCAAAGAACAGACGGGATTGATCAAAGTCAAGGCAATAGCGCTCCGTTGCGTCATTCTGGGCCGCAAACCGGAGTGAAATTCACATGCAAAGAGCGTTCGTCGTCAAACACGCTGGCCCGGCGCCGCGCTACACCAGCTATCCCACCGCCCCGCATTTTCATGCCGGCATCGATGGAGACGTTTACGCACGCTGGCTGGGTCAATTGAAGCCGGGACAGAGCCTATCGCTCTATGTGCACATACCCTGGTGTGACCGCCTGTGCTGGTTTTGCGGCTGCAATACGAAACAGACCCGCAAGTATGACCCGCTGGAGACCTACCTCTCCGCGCTCGAAAACGAGATAGAGACCATTTCCAGCCTTGTTGATCCGGGTTGCCAGGTCACGGCACTGCATCTTGGAGGCGGCTCTCCGACCATGCTCAAACCTGAGGACATGGTCTGGCTCGACAAGGCGTTGCGCAGCCGCTTTCAATTCGCCGACGATGCCGAGATCAGTGTCGAAATGGATCCCAATGATCTGGACGAGGACAGATACGACGCCCTGGCGGAAATCGGCCTGACCCGGGCCTCCATTGGCGTTCAGGATTTTGACGAGCGGGTTCAGCAGGCAATCAACCGTGAACAGACCTTCGAACAGACCCGGGAGGTCGTCGAGCAGGTGCGCAAGCGCGGTGTGCGCTCGGTCAATTGCGATGTCCTTTACGGACTTCCGCACCAGACCCGCGCCTCTGTGGACGACACCATCGGCAAGGTCATTTCGCTCAATCCCGACCGCATCGCCCTGTTCGGATACGCCCATGTCCCCTGGATGAAGACCCACCAGAAGATGATCGACGAGACGGCCCTGCCCGATGTAACCGAGCGTTTTGCCCAGATGAACCGTGCCAGCTCTCTACTGACCGCGGCCGGGTACACCGCGATCGGCTTCGACCATTTTGCCCTTCCCGCCGACAGTCTTGCGATTGCAGCCGCTTCGGGCGAGATGCGCCGAAACTTTCAAGGCTACACCAGCGACACCGCCGATGCATTGATCGGCCTTGGCGCGTCCTCGATCGGACAGCTCCCGCAGGGCTACATTCAGAACCAGCCCTCCACCGGAGAGTACCAGCGCCAGGTCAATCTTGGCCGGTTGCCCGTCGTACGCGGTTTCGAACTGTCTGAGGAAGACCGGCTTCGCGCCAGGGTCATCGAATTGCTGATGTGTGATTTCGCATTTTCATTCGCGGCCATCCGGCAGGAATTCGGTCCCGCCGCAGAGGATGTTCTCGACGAGGCGGAATACCTTGCCAGCTGCGACACGGACGGCATGGTGGAGTTTTCAGGCGGACTGTTTCAGGTCACCGCCAAGGGACGCCCCTTCGTTCGCTCCATCGCATCGGCCTTCGACAGCTATTTTGAGAACGGGACGGCGCGCCATTCACTGGCGGTGTAGAAGCCGGAGACCCAGTTCACCGCACCCTGCCGGGCAAGACAGGACGGGGCACGCGGATCGGGAAGCCGATTTGCGTGCAAAGAAGCCATTGGCTTTTGCAGCGGATTTTTCTATAGCTGCGCGCAATCTGTTATCCAATGAGGTATTGAGCGTGACCGCAACATTCGACAAGGTCGCAGACATCATCGCCGAAACCAGCGAGATCGACCGCGACACCATTACTCCTGAAAGCCACACCATCGATGACCTCGGCATCGACAGTCTCGATTTCCTCGATATCGTTTTTGCAATCGACAAGGAATTCGGCATCAAGATTCCGCTTGAGCAGTGGACCCAGGAGGTCAATGACGGCAAGGCTTCAACCGAGGAATACTTTGTGCTTGGCAATCTCTGCGCCAAGATCGACGAACTGCGGGCTGCGAAGGCTTGACGCCCGGAACGGCGGTTCCCTGTCATGCATCTTGAATATTTTCAGATGATAGACCGCATTGAGGCGCTTGACCTCGAGGCCGGGACCCTGACCGCTTTGTCGACCGTGCCGATGGAAAGTCCGGTATTCGAAGGCCACTTTCCGGACATGCCGCTGGTTCCCGGAGTTCTGCTGATTGAGACCATGGCCCAGGCCAGCGGATTTCTCGTGCTTGCAAAGACCGGCTTTGCCGCGATGCCGTTCCTGATGTCGGTAGACAGCGCCAAGATGCGGGATTTTGTCGAACCGGGCGCTGAGTTGACCGTTTCAGCCGCGCTCGAGCACGAAGGGTCGGGCTATGCGGTTGCAAAGGGCCGCATCCAGATCGATGGCAAGCGTGTTGCCGATTGCCAGATCAAGCTCAAAACCCTGCCCTTCGATCAGGTTCCGCTCGCCAGGATCGTTCGTGCCCGGTCCGAGGAAGTCGGGCTGGTGGCTGCAATGGATACCGCCAATGGAGGCCGTCAATGACCAACCGCAACCACGAGGTCGTCGTCACAGGTGTGGGTCTGGTCACGGCTCTCGGCGTCGGTGGCGACCTGCACCGTACCGCGCTCACCGAGGGCGGATTTTCACCCGAAGCCATCAGTGACAGCGAGCGTTTCGCCCCATACACGGTGTTTCCGCTTCCCCAGATCGACTGGTCCGAACAGATCCCGCGTCGCGGCGATCAGCGGCAGATGGAGAACTGGCAGAGGCTTGGCGTTTTCGCCGCGGGGCTCGCGCTTGACGACGCCGGCCTGAAGGAGGATGCCGAGGCCTGCGCGTCCATGGACATGATTGTGGCGGCCGGTGGCGGCGAACGCGATGTGGCGGTGGACACCCTGATTGTCGAGGAAGGCCGCCAGCGCAACGACCGCGAGCAACTGCTCAACGAGAAGCTGACGACCGAACTGCGTCCGACCCTGTTCCTGGCCCAGCTTTCCAACCTCCTGGCCGGCAACATCTCGATCGTTCACAAGGTCACCGGGTCGTCCCGCACCCTTATGGGTGAGCAGGGAGCCGGCATCTCCGCCATCGAAACCGCTCATGCGCGGCTTGCTGCCGGCCAATCGACCCACTGTCTCGTCGGAGGCGCCTTTGTGGCTGAACGCCACGACATGCTCATGGTCATGGAAGCTGTCCATGCCCTGGCCAGGAACTCGCTCAAGCCGTTCTGGAACGAGGACGGCACTGCGAACGGAATGAACCTTGGCACTGCGGGTGCATTTCTGGTGCTTGAGACCCGGGAACACGCCGAGGCGCGCGGCGCGCGCATCTATGCAAGGCTGGACGGCGTTCTCGGTGACCGCGGCTCTCGCGACGAAGACAGGCTGGAACAGCGGCTCGCCAGACTGTGCGATGAAACGGTTCCGTCGGCCAAGTCCAGTGACACGGTGATCTTTTGCGGCGCCGCCGGCACTCCCGAATTGAGCCGCCGCGAGCGTCAGTTTCTTTCAAAGCGCTATCCGGACAGCCCGCTGCGAACCTGGGGCGCCGTGGTCGGCCATTCCCTCGAGGCTCAGTTCACGACCGGGCTTGCCCTTGCATGCCTTGCGATCGACGAGGACCGTCCTGTCAAACCCATGGCACAAGGGGCCGACGCCGAGACAGCGAAGCCGCCCCGCTCGGCCATTGTGACAACCATAGGGCACGTCCGCGGCGAAGGTGTCGCCCATTTGAGCAAGCTGTCCTGACCCGGAGGCCACAATGACCAAAGCCGCATACCTAGATCACCTCGGTCGCCCGCTGGTCGCAGTCACCGGCATGGGCGTCGTCACCTCGCTCGGACAGGGGCTGGAGGACAATTGGGCGCGCTTGACCGCCGGAGAATCGGGAATTCACGCGATCACGCGCTTTCCGTCGGACAACCTTTCCACCAAGATCTGCGGCACCGTGGATTTCATTGATATCCCCTCTCCCACTGCGGTTGAGCGCTCATATGCATTCGCACGCGAGACAACGCTGGAAGCCTTGGCCCAAGCCGGCCTCTCCGGAGATTTCGGCGGTCCGTTGTTTCTGGCTGCCCCGCCCATAGAACCCGAATGGAGCCAGCGCTTCGAACTCGGTGACCGCGTTCGACCCGATCAGATGAACGGCAATGCCTATGAGCAGTTTCTTGCCGTCCTGCGCGAGAAGGCCGATCCTGCCTTTCACGAGACGATCTTGTTCGGATCGATTTCGGAACGGCTTGCCGACCGGTTCGGAACCCGTGGCCTGCCGGTCACATTGTCAACGGCCTGTGCGTCCGGTGCCACGGCGATCCAGCTTGGTGTCGAGGCCATTCGCCAGGGCCGGGCAGACCGTGCGCTTTCCGTTGCCACCGATGGCTCGGTGAGCGCCGAGGCGTTGATCCGCTTCTCACTGCTTTCCGCGCTTTCGACCAACAACGACCCGCCGCAAAAGGCCTCAAGACCCTTCACAAAGGACCGCGACGGCTTTGTCATCGCCGAGGGGGCAGCAACCCTGGTCCTGGAATCTCTGGAAAGCGCGGTCGCCCGCGGAGCCAATGTGCTGGGCATTGTGAGCGGCTGCGGCGAGAAGGCAGACCATTTTCACCGGACCCGTTCCTCTCCCGATGGCGGTCCGGCGATCGCCACGATACGTGCCGCACTGGAGGACGCCGGGCTTGCCGCCGAGGATATCGGCTACATCAATGCCCACGGGACGTCGACACCTGAAAACGACAAGATGGAGTATCTCGCGCTTTCGTCGGTGTTCGGTGAGCGCATGCCGCAGGTTCCGGTTTCGTCAAACAAGTCGATGATCGGCCACACGCTGACGGCCGCCGGCGCTGTGGAAGCGGTGTTTTCGCTCATGACCATCGCAACCGGGGTGATCCCGCCGACCATCAATTACGACACCCCGGACCCGGCGATCGAGCTCGACGCGGTTCCCAACATCAAGCGCGATGCACAGGTTGCCAGCGTGCTGTCGAACTCTTTCGGTTTCGGCGGCCAGAACGCATGTCTTGTCATGTCGGCTGAACCGGCTTAATGCAGGGCCGCCGGACGGTAGGTTCCGGTGGGATATCTCCGGCATTCAATCAGTTTCGAACCGGACCCGCCGGTAGCCGCTGACCGGACACCAGTCAGGCGGACCGACCGGGAAGGGCGCTGAGCGGACCGGCACGGCCGCGCCTCGCAAGAAGGAACATAAATCATGCGCGCATTGCAGCTCATCGAGGATCGCAAGCTCGAAACGGTTGAGCTGGAGCCGCCCTCAGCTCCCGGCATCGGAGAGGTCACGGTCTCTGTCAAAGCCGTTGCACTCAATCATATTGATGTCTGGGGCTGGCGCGGCATGGCCTTTGCAAAGCGCAAAATGCCGCTGGTGATCGGGGCGGAAGCATCCGGCGTCATCGATTCGATCGGCCATGGCGTGGCCGGGCTTGTTCCCGGTCAGCTGGTTTCGATATATGGCGCCAGGACCTGCGGCCTGTGCAGACCCTGCCGCGAGGGCCGCGACAACCTTTGCGAACATGTCAGCGGTGTCCACGGATTTCATCTCGACGGGTTTGCCCAGGAGAAGGTCAATCTTCCCGCGCGGCTTCTGGTCCCTGCGCCTCCGGGCGTCGATGCCATTGCAGCGGCCGTCGCCCCTGTGACCTTCGGAACGGTCGAACACATGCTGTTCGACAACGCCAGACTGGAACCCGGCGAGACCATCCTGATCCATGCCGGCGGATCGGGCATCGGTTCGGCCGCCATCCAGCTTGCGAAGAAGATCGGCTGTACCGTCATCACGACTGTTGGTTCGGATGCAAAGATCGAGAAAGCCAAGGCCCTTGGCGCCGATCACGTCATAAACTACCGCGAAGACCGCTTCGAAGGCGTCGTCCGCAAACTTACCAAAAAGAAGGGCGTCGACGTGGTCTTCGAGCATGTTGGCGCAGACACTTGGGCTGGGTCGATGCTCTCGCTGCGCCGCGGTGGCCGTCTGGTCACCTGCGGATCCACATCGGGCGTCTCCACCCAGATGAACCTGATGATGCTGTTTCAGCAGCAATTGCGGCTCATCGGCTCGTTCGGTTGCCGTATGGAAAACATGGCCGACGCAATGCAGAAGATGGCCGCGGGCGAGGTCAGGCCGGTCATCGACACCGAAGTGGGATTCGATGACATTGATAAGGCGCTCGCCCGCATGGAAGGCCGTGACGTCTTCGGCAAGATCATCCTGAACATGAGCTGAGATGAAACACACCCTGCGAATGGCGCTCACGCGCGTGGTCATCGCGCTCAACCGCGCCAAGGATTGGCTGATCGCCACTTTGGTGCTGTCGCTGCTCAAGCTCATATCGTTTCTGCCCGCGGACAAGGCGATCGGGTTTGTGGACCGCGTCGCCCGGCGTATCGGCCCGATGACTTCCCGCCATCGACTGGCTCTCGAAAACCTGAAACGGGCCTTTCCGGAGAAAAGTCCGGCGGAAAGAGAGAAGATCGCGCGCGACATGTGGGGCAACATGGCGCGCCTTGCCGCAGAGTACGTTTTTCTCGACCAGATCTTCGATTTCGACCCCGATGCCAGCGAACCCGGCCGGATCGAGGTCGAGGGAGCCGAGACCTTCTTCGAGCTGCGCGACGGCAATCGGCCCTTCATCGTGTTCACCGCACACACCGGCAACTTCGAACTGCTTCCGGTGGCTGCGGCCGCCTACGGGCTTGACGTGATGGCGTTGTTCCGCCCGCCGAACAACCCCTACATCGCCCGCCGGGTGCTGGCCGCGCGGCGCACGTCGATGGGCCATCTGGTTCCCTCGCGGGCGGGCGCTGCCTTCACCCTCGCACGTCGACTGGAAGTTGGCGGCGGCGTGGGCGTGCTCGTCGACCAGAAATTCCAGAAAGGCTCGAAGACGCAGTTCTTTGGCCTTGAATCCCAGACCAATCCGCTTCTTGCCAAGCTCGTCCGCCAGTTCGAGTGCGAAGTCTACCCGGCGCGCTCAATCCGCCTTCCGGGCGGACGTCACAGGCTTGTTGTCGAGCCCGCGGTCACAATTCCCCGAAAGCCGGACGGCGTTGTCGATGTCCAGGCGACAGCACAACTGCTCAACGACAAGGTTGAAAGCTGGGTCCGGGAGTATCCGGGGCAATGGCAATGGTTCCATGATCGCTGGAACATCAAGCACACGCTCAAATAGGCAATCTTCGTACCGAAAACCAAATTGGCCGATCCCGCACCTTCGATGATGCGGGATCGGCAACAACTGTGTCATGGCACCATGTCGCGCCCCGGGATACCCCGGGGCAGCTTGCATCAGTGCTTGACGACGATACGGGTGTTCCGCTTGCCTGTCCTCTCGACCATCGAGTAGAACTTCGCCGCGTGCTCGGGCGCCAGTCTGACGCATCCATGAGAAGCTGGACGGCCCAACCGCTTGGTGTCACGCGTTGCGTGGATCGCGTAGCCGCCGTGATAGAACACGGCATAGTGCATCCAGGCATTGTTGTATTTGCGCGACCGGTGATAGCGCGAAAGCCATTTGGCCGAGTAGCTGCCCGTCGGTGTCGAATAGCCCTTGCGCCCGGTGGACACAGGCCAGCGGTACTTGACCACCCCGTTCTGCTTCACGACCATTGTCTGGTTGGACAAATCGATGTCCGCGATAAGCTTGGCCGCCAGTGCCGAAGCCTGGGAAAATGGCATTAGAGCAAGAGCAAGTGCCCCCACAAGAAGCATGTTTCGCATGATTACTCTCCCGAAAGACCCTGATATTTTATTGATCTGGAAATCTTACTGTAAACGCCACTTTCATTTCGTAAAGTTAAAATACTCCATAAAATCACCACAAAGCTCTCAAGTCTTTGATTTTATGAAAAATTTATAATGAGATCGCCAAGAGCAAAACCACCACGGCAAGACAATCACAGGATTTTCTGAAGACGATCAGGGCCGATGCAATGTCCGCAGCACCCGCCTGACCTCGTCCGCCCGCGTTGAGGCTGGCTTCCATCACCAGTTCGCCTCCGTAGCGCCTCGGCCCTGCCAGCGCCAGGTTGAGTGCCCCTGCCATCGTTGCCTCGGGCCATCCCGCATTGGGCGAGCGATGCAGCCCGGAATCCGACAAGGCCGTTGCCATCGCGCGCTTCATCGCCGCTCCGCCTCTGGCGAGACCTGCACCGGCTGCGATCAAGACCGCAGAGAGGCGAGAGGCCGGCCAGTTGGCCGCATCATCAAAAAGCGCAGTTGCGCGCCCGAAGTCGCGATGCCTGGCATTGAGGTGGCCGATCATAGAGTCGGCAGTGTTGAGCATCTTGTAGGCCAAAAGGCCCGGCAGTCCGAAAACAGCGTACCAAAAGGCTGGCGCCACGACGCCATCGGAGAAGTTCTCAGCGAGGCTTTCAATCGCGGCCCTTGAAACCCCGGCTTCGTCGAGCGTTTCCGGATCTCTCCCGACGATCATCGACACCGCCCTGCGCCCACCTTCCAGTCCGCTTTCGCGAAGCCCTTCCACCACAGCGCCAACATGGTCTGCGAGACTCTTCTGTGCCAGGAACACCGCGACAATGACGACCTCGAACACCGTCCCAAGCGGGCCGAGACGGTCTGATATCTGGTTAAACACCAGACCTGCGGCCACAGCCAGGGCCAGGAGTGCGAGGATCGCCATCACTCCATTTTGCCTGCGCTTCGCGGCGCTGTCGTCGGCCTTGTTGAAACGGCGATCCGCAAAGCCGATCAGATTTCCGAAGACGACCACCGGATGCGTCACGCGCCGCCACAGCCCGTCCGGGTCGCCAACCATGCGGTCGAGGACAAGCGCCGCGAAAAGCATCATCAGGTGGAGGGTCATTGCTGGCGGGGGTGGACGAGCCGCAGGGTCTCGCGCAGACGGACGGCAGACAGCTCATCGGGAACCAGCCCGATGCGGATCATCTCAGGAGTGTGGTCAAAGCTGCGCACCAGCACATGATGCTCCGCCAGTGCTTCCCGCACCTGCTCACCATTGCCGACATCGCAGCAGAAAAACAGCGGCGTCTCCCCGAGGATCCTGACGCCGGCCATATTCAGGGCCGAACGCGTTTGTCCATGCGCCTTGTCGATCTTGTCGCGAAGCTCCGACACCAGATCCTTGCGGCCGAAGGCATGATCGGCCATCGCAAGCGCCGGTCCAGAAACCGCCCAGGGTCCGAGGCGGTCAGCCAGAAGACCGAGAATTGCAGGCGTTGCGAACACAAAGCCCAGCCGGAGCCCGGCCAGGCCGAAGAACTTGCCGAAGGATCGCATCACGACGAGGTTCGGCTCCATCCCGGCAGCCCCCACCATCGACAGATCCTGGCGCAGGTCGGCGAAGGCTTCGTCGATGATCACCAGCCGGTCACGGTGCGACCTGATGAATCCGAACACATCGTCGCGAACTGTCTCTCGGCCATCGGGATTGTTTGGATTGGCAAGCACCACGATCGGCGCACGGTTCGCCGCCGCTGCATCGAGCGTTGCGACATGTTCAATCTTGATGCCTGCGCGCCGGAAGGATTGTTCGTATTCACCATAGGTGGGCGACACGATCGCCACGCGTTCCGCATCCGGCCGCAACAATGGAAGCAACTGTATGACGGCTTGCGTGCCGGGAACCGCGAGCGGCCTGACCGAACCACCGTAATAACGCATCGCCAGATCACCGACCCTGCTCGCCTCTGCCCTTTCCGGAAGGCGTCGCCAGGCGGTGGCCGGTATTTCCGGCATGGGCAGCATGAAGGGGCTGATCCCGGTGGAAAGGTCGAGCCATTCGCCCGGTTCGCCGCCATGGCGGGCGATGGCCTCAGAGAGCGCCCCGCCATGGGCGATTGGTTCAAGTGGTTCGGTCATGACGTCAATCAATCCGGTCGATGATGTGCAGGAACGATCCCGCAACCCTGCCGCGCTGCAGCCCGGCTGGCTGTAAAGTGCTTCCCAGCGCGTCGCGAGCCTCGAACACACGGTCCGCATCGCCTTCGGAGACTATGCTCGCATAATGAAACTCGTGCGCGGACAATTCCATGTCCCAGAAAAACCCGGGCCTGGGCGTCACACGCCGGTATCCGAGATGCCGCTTGCGTTCGGCGAAGCTGGTTACGAGCGGCAATGCGCCAAGCATTTCATGGCGCACGCCATCCGCATCGATCAGTCCTTCGCCGAGCACCATGAAGCCGCCGCACTCGCCGTACACGAGGGCACCGCGCTCGAACGCTGCGGCCATGCCAGCCCGGAACCTGCCAGCCGCAGCGATCCTGCCCGCATGCAATTCAGGATATCCGCCCGGCAGCACGATCGCGGCGCAGTCGTCTGCAGGTCCTTCATCCGCAAGCGGCGAGAAGAATGAGATCTCGGCGCCGCGCCGCCTCCAGCCAAGCAGCATGTGCTCGTACATGAAAGCGAAGGCTTCGTCCTGCGCCACGGCGATATTTTGCGCCGGCGGCGGAAGCCGGGAGATGTTGCCTGGCGGGACCTTTCCGCTTGTCCGCTTCGCCAGCCGCTCGAGCTTGGCGAAATCGATCCGCGCTTCCATCATATCGGCCGCATCATCGATTACGCGGGCGAGCTCGGGGTGTTCCCCCGCCTGCACCAGTCCGAGATGGCGATGCGGCAATTCCAGCCGGGCATCGCGCGGGATCACGCCGACGACGTCAATCCGGGCCTTTTCGAGTGCCTGGCGCAGCATCCCCTCGTGGCGCGCGCTTGCCACCCGATTGAGAATGACACCGGCAACCAGCACGTCGGGATGGAAATTCGAAAAGCCCTGCGCCAGGGCTGCAACGGATTGCGACATGCTGGCACAATCGATCACCAGCAGGACGGGAAGACCGAGAAGCCCGGCGAGATCTCCAGCGGAACCCGACCCGTCTGCGGCCCCGTCAAAAAGGCCCATCATCGCTTCGATCACCAGCATGCGCCCGCCCTGCGATTGCAGCGATGCATTGGCAAGAAGCAAGTCCTCGCGCATCGCCCAAGGGTCATAGTTCAGGCAGGTTTCACCGCTCGCAGCGGCGTGAAACGCGGGATCGATGTAATCCGGCCCGGCTTTCCCCGGAGCAAGCGGCACACCGCGTCTCTTCAGCGCGCGCAAGAGACCCAGCGTCACCGTCGTCTTGCCCGAGCCCGACTGCGGTGCCGCAATCATGAAACCGCTCATGCGCTGTCCTTCTGGGGGTTGGTCCGATGCCCGAGAGGGTCCGCAGCGAGCACGCGGCCCGATGCCGCGCCCAACCAGTCAAGCGCCGGCCTGAGCCGCACCACCTGCCCGACCACCACAATGGCCGGCGGGTTGAGGCCTGATGCGGCGACATCCTCGGCCGCGCGGGAAAGCGTGGTTTCGAGCACTTTCTGCTCGTCGGTAGACGCATCGGTGACAAAAGCGACCGGTTCATCGGCGCTACGCCCGGCTCCGATCAACCTGGAGGCGATGGTGGCGATGTGCTTCATCGCCATATACATCACGATCACCTGGCTGCCACGGGCCACCCCGTCCCAGTCGATCCGATCGGGGACCACGCCTGTAGAATCGTGGCCGGTCAGAAAGGTGACGGTATGGTTCGTATCGCGGTGGGTGACGGGTATGCCCGCATAGGCAAGTCCGCCAATGCCTGCAGTCACTCCCGGCACGATCCGGAACGGAATGTGGTGTTCGACGAGAGTGAGCGCCTCTTCGCCGCCCCGTCCGAAGACGAAGGGATCGCCACCCTTGAGCCTGAGCACGCGCTGACCGGACCGGGCGAGTTCAACAAGCCTCAGCGAGATGTCGCGTTGTTTCGGTGACGGCTTTCCGCCGCGTTTTCCGGCAAATTCCAGCACGGCACCTGTACGGGCGAGATTGAGGCAATCCCTGTTGACCAGCGCATCGTGCACGATCACGTCAGCCTGGCTCAGGGCATTCGCCGCATGGAGTGTCAGAAGGCCCGGATCGCCGGGGCCCGCCCCCACCAGCCAGACCTCGCCGGGTTTCATTTCAGGCAGATTGTCGCGCCAGTCGGCCATGCCGTCTCATTCCCTCGAATAGGCTTACACCCGTAGCAATCGCACTCTATAACGGCAACACCAAACACACGCACCGGACTTGCGACATGAACGCCGGCGAAAACGAAATCCGGATGGAAAAACCGGCGACGACGCTGCGCCGCGGCTGGACCACCGGCGCCTGCGCGACGGCCGCGACAAAGGCCGCTCTAACTGCGCTTCTTGGTGGTGATTTTCCCGACCCGGTGACGATCACCCTTCCCAAGGGGGAACGCCCGGCCTTCCCCCTCGCACGCGAGGTTCGTGGTGAAGGCTGGGCACTGGCAGGGATCGTCAAGGACGCCGGCGACGATCCGGACGTCACCCACGGCGCTCTCGTCAGCGCGCGGATCCGCCGGATCGATTCGGGAAGCGGGGTTCTCTTCAAGGCCGGTGACGGTGTCGGCACGGTGACCAAGGCAGGTCTGCCGATCGGCGTCGGCGAGCCGGCGATCAACCCCGTCCCGCGCCGGATGATGAGCGAAGTGGTGCACGAACTCTGCGCGTCATACGGAATCGCGCCTGACATCGAGATCGAGATCTCGATCGAAAACGGCGCGGAACTCGCAGAGAAGACCTGGAATCCCCGGCTTGGCATCGTCGGCGGATTGTCGGTGCTCGGCACCACCGGCGTGGTGCATCCGTTTTCCTGCTCTGCCTGGATCCATTCGATCCATCGCGGCATCGATGTCGCCCGTGCCGAAGGGCTCCCCCACGTACTCGGCGCCACCGGCTCGACCTCCGAGAAAACGGCGCAGACCTTCTACAGCCTGCCTGACATCGCCTGTCTCGACATGGGGGATTTTGCAGGCGGGCTTTTGAAGTATCTCCGGGCTCATCCGGTCCCAAGGCTGACCATTGCCGGCGGTTTCGCCAAGCTCACCAAGCTCGCCCAGGGCGCGCTCGACCTTCATTCGGGACGCAGCCAGGTCGACATGCAATGGCTCGCCGATCTTGCCTCCGGGCTTGGAGCCACATCCGACATGACCGGGCGCATACTGAATGCGAACACGGCGCTGGAGGTGCTGCAGATCACCGCTGCAGCGGGAATAGACCTGCCGGCGAACGTCGCCGCCGCCGCTCGCAGGACTGCCCTGGAGACCCTGCGTGGTGCACCGGTCGAAGTCGATGTCATGGTCACCGACCGGTCAGGGACTTTGCTTGCCCATGCCAGATGACCACGAAAGGGAAACGGTCCTTATTCTCGGCGGAACGCGCGAAGCTACGGACCTCGCTCGGCAACTTTTGACCGACAGGCCGGACGCACGCATTATCACCTCGCTTGCCGGCCGCACGAAGGAGCCCGCTCCGCTTGCGGGCGAAGTCCGCACCGGGGGCTTCGGCGGTGCGCAAGGGCTGGCGCGCTACATCCAAGACAACGGCGTCACGCAACTCATCGATGCGACCCACCCCTTCGCACGGCAAATCAGCGCCAATGCCGTTGAAGCCGCAGGCCTCACAGGCGTTCCGTTCGAAATCCGCAAGCGCACGCCTTGGGCGAAGCAGCCGGGCGACAACTGGATCGAGGTGGAAACGCTTGAAGAGGCCCGGGATGCAATCCCGGAAGGTGCACGCGTTTTGCTGGCGCTCGGCTCGCAGCATATCGGGCTGTTCTCGACCCGTGAGGACGTGCATTTCGTGGTTCGCATGATCGACCCGCCTGAAGAGCCGCTTTCGCTGCCCGATCATACGTTGGTGCTCGGCCGGCCAGGCGACAGTGCCGCCGTCGAAACCATGCTGCTCATCGCCCATTCCATCACCCATATTGTCTGCCGCAACTCGGGCGGCAAGGCGGCCTATGCCAAGATCGAGGCGGCGCGGCAGATGGGACTGCCGGTGATCATGGTCAAGCGGACACCCTGACCAAAAGGCAGAAAGCTGGAGAGTGGGCTGCGCCGCGTGTTGCTCCTCCGGAGCAGAGGTGGCAGCATGATCGCGCATGTCCGGAGGTCACAATGAGCCGCGAAACCGTAAACTCCATCTGTGCGAGCTTTCCCGGCGCGGAAGCCTCCGATCCATGGGGTGGCGGCCACGATGCCTGGAAGATCGGCGACAAGATGTTCGCCTGCATCGGCACGGTGTCGCCCGGAGTGGCTATCAAGACCGACAGCATCGAAACCGCGACCCTGCTGATCGAGATGGGTGTCGGCGCGAAAGCGCCCTATTTCCATCGCTCGTGGGTGCTCTTGCCTTTCGACATGGACCCCGATGAACTTCGCGAGCGGCTGTTGAGCTCCTACAAGCTCATCCGCTCGGGTCTGCCAAAAAACACACAAGCCGCCCTACCCGACATGGCAGAGAGGTAAATCTCAGACAGCCTTAGCCTTCTTCTTCTTGCCCACATTCCTGAGCACGTGGGAATACTCCGCATTGTAGAGATCGCTGTCGCGGAAATTGACTTCGCCAAACACCTTGCCCACCAGGATCAGCGCGGTTCGGGTGATCTTGTTCTTGCGGACCTCTTCCTTCATCCCTTCGAGCGTGGTGTGGATATAGAGCTCATCCGGCCATGTCGCTCGGTAGGCGATCACCACCGGGCAGTCCGCACCGTAGAACGGTTCGAGCGACCGGCGCACATAGTCGAGATTGCGGATCGACAAGTGGATGGCGAGCGTGGCCCGCGACTGGCCGAGGATTTCCAGCTGTTCGAATTCCGGCATGGAAGACGCCTTCATGCCCGTCCGGGTGATGATCACCGTCTGGGCGATTTCGGGCAGTGTCAATTCGGTGGCGAGCTTCGCGGCGGCCCCGGCAAAGGCCGGCACGCCGGGCACCACTTCGTAATCGATCCCCAGCGCATCGAGTCTCCGCATCTGTTCGGCCACCGCGCCATAGATCGCCGGATCGCCCGAATGCACCCGCGCCACATCGTGGCCGGCATCATGGGCGGTTTTCATGTCTGCGATGATCTCGTCGAGATGCATCGGCGCGGTGTCCTTGACCAGCGCATCGGCAGGCGCCGCCTGCACGATCTCTTCGGGCACCAGCGATCCGGCATAGAGGCAGACCGGACACCGTTCGATCAGCTTCAGGCCGCGCACGGTGATAAGGTCCGGCGCGCCGGGGCCCGCACCGATGAAATAGACGGTCATGCCGCGTCTCCTGCAATCGTGTTGGTCATGGCGGTGCCTTCCTTCCGCGCATAGCCGCGCGGCGTGTAGACCCAGGTCTTGCCGTCCCCGGTCTTGACCGTCGAAGAGTTGGACGATCCGACCACCACGACTGTGAGCATGTCGACATCGTCGACATTGAGATCTCCGAGCGGCACGACACGGATCGTCTCGCCCTCGCGGCCCAGATTGGTGGCAAGGATCACCGGGCTGGAAGCCGGCCGGTGCTCGAGCAGCTTGTCGCGCGCCCAGGCCAGTTGCGTCCGGCGCTTCCTGGAGACCGGATTGTAGAAGGCGATCACGAAATCCCCTTCCCCGGCCGCGTTCACCCGGCGCTGGATATCTTCCCACGGGGTCAGAAGATCCGACAGCGAGATGGTGCAGAAATCATGCCCGAGCGGCGCGCCGGCACGGGCGGCAGCCGCCTGCAGTGCGGATATGCCCGGAGACACCGCGATCTCGATGCGCCGCGCGCCATCGCTCAAACCCTCCGGGCCATCGGCCTTGTCGAGAAGTTCGAAGACCAGCGTCGCCATCGCATAGATGCCCGCATCACCCGAACAGACCAGCGCCACGGATCGTCCCTCGCCTGCCAGTTCCATGGCATGGCGCACCCGCGCCTCTTCCTTGCCGAGATCGAAATCATGCCGCGCCTTGCCATTGGCCAATGGTCCGAGCAGATCGAGATAGAGCGAGTAGCCGACAAGATCGGTCGCTTCCGAGACCATCTGCGAGACTTCCGGAGACCGCCATCCGTCAGACCCCGGCCCGATGCCCACAACGAACAGCCGTCCCCGCGCCCGCCCGGGCAGAGTGCCTACGGTGAACGGGTGTTCCGCACGACCGATGGCGCAGGTGGCGCGCCGGCTCTTGCGCTTGCCAGCGATCAGTTCCCCCGACGAACCGGCGGAGGCCAGGGCCGCGCCTTCGGCAACACCATGGCACCCGACCTCCTCAAAAACGATGTCGGACGGATTTTCCAGCCGCGGCGTTTCGGCCTCAAGCGTCGCCGCATCGAAGAACCTTACCGGGCAACCCAAATGCTGCGCCACATGATGAAGCGCCGCCTCGTCGGCCTTGACGTCGATGGAGGCCACCAACCCCACAGCCTCGGACGAAAGGCCCGCTTCCGAGAGGCTTTCTGTTGCGAGGGCCAACACCTCCTCCGGGTCGCAACCGCGCTCGCAGCCGATGCCGAGCACAAGCCGCCTGGGGCGGTAGAGCAGCCCGCGCTGAGGCGCCACATCCGCCGCCTCGGAAGCCAGGAGTACGATCCCGCCATCCTCTGAGAGCGGCAGCGAACTGTCTGCAAGCCAGGGAGCTTCGCCCTCAAGTCGCGCGGATTCACCGGCGACCAGATCCGCCATCACCTGCTTTGCCGATTCCGGATTGCCAAGCGCCCAGCCTTCCGGCGGCTGATCCAGCGCCACGCCAAACCGGATATCGCCCGCTGTGGTGATGGCAGCGAAGCCGTTGACCAGACCGGCAATCTGCCGCGCCATGTCATTGGCGCCTTGATGACCGCCCAGAAGGGGAACGACGACCGAGCCGTCTTCGGCCAAGGCCACAACCGGCGGCTCGACTGCTTTATCACCCAGATGTGGCGCCAACAGTCGGATCAATGCACCCGTAGCCATCACCGCGACAATCGGCCTGCCTTCATGAAACAGGTCAGCAAGATGCGCCGCTACATCCTCGAAGGTCACATCGGCGCCGTCCGTGACTCGCTTCCTGAAGCCGTGGACCTCGCCTCCAAGGTCCGACGCCACGCGTTGCGCCATTATCAGCGTCGAGGCGGACAGAATGATGATCGCCGGTTTTGTCGTCATGTTTGGCTCCCCGGCAGCGCGTGGATCCAGTCCTCGCCGCCCTTGTAGATCAGGATCATCGAAAAATAAGGTGCGCTGCCCTCACTGACCTCGGCAAGCGGCATCCGCTTCTCCGCGTACAGCGAAACCCGCTCGACATAGATCGCCCGGTCGGTCAGTCCCATCTCTTCGATCAACGCGCGGATACGCGCGAAATGCCGCCCGACCTTGATGATCGCCGCCGCGTCTGCGAGGTTCAACCTGTCCCTGAGCGCCACATCGGGCAGCGGTCCGGGCAGGACCGACAGCACATCGTTCCGCGCAGCCAGCGGACGCCCGACCACGCTTGCGGCGGCCATCATCGACGACACGCCGGGAACAACTTCGGTCCGATACCGGTGCGCAAGCCGCTCGAAGAGATACATGAACGAGCCGTAGAAGAAGGGATCGCCCTCACAGAGAACGGCCACGTCCCGCCCCTCGTCGAGTTGCGCGGCGATTTCATCGGATGCTCTGTCATAGACATCACGGGCCGGAAAGCGTTCGGTGCGCATCGGAACGACAATCGGGATTTCAACCTGCCCGCCCGGCAGATGCGGCGCAGCGATGGACCGCGCGAAACTCGCACCCGTGTCCGGCGCGGGCCATGCGATAACCGGCACATTCTGCAGGATGCGATGGGCCTTCAATGTCACGAGGTCGGGATCGCCGGGTCCGAGACCCAGCCCATAGAGTTTGCCGCTCATTGCCCAAACCCTTTCGTGACCGACCAGACCGTCACCGGCATCGAAGGCTTCCAGCCGAGATAACGGCCAACCGGTTCCGCCCGGCTCACCTGAAGCCGCGCCAGCTCTCCGCCATGTACCGATTGCAGCGCGAAAATCCGTGCTTCGCTTTCGACGGTCACCGCATTGGCAACCAGTCTGCCCCCGGGTTTCAGCGCCGCCCATGCCGCCTCGAAAACCCGGTCTCCGGAAATTCCGCCGCCGATGAACACGGCATCAGGTGCGGCCAGCCCGGCGAGCGCCTCAGGAGCCCTGCCGGCGACGACCTCGATCGACGGCGTTCCAAGCGCTTCGGCATTGCGAACAATCATCGCCCGGCGCGTTTCCACCGGCTCGATGGCGATCGAATGGGCGGAACGCGCCGCCCGCATCCACTCGATCCCGACCGAGCCGCACCCCGCGCCGATGTCCCACATCAGCGCGCCGGGAACGGGGCCGAGCCGTGCGAGCGTCACAGCCCGGATCTCGCGCTTGGTCATTTGCCCGTCATGATCGAAAGCTTCGTCCGGCAGACCGGGAACGGCAGGCAGCAGCGCGGTGCCCGGCCCTGCAACGCAGTCGACCGCGAGCGTGTTGAAGTCAGCAAATGCGGGCCGCTCCGTTGCAACTGCATCTGCCCGCATCCGGTGGATCCGTTCACCCGGACCGCCCATGTGCTCAAGCACCGTCATTTCGGAGGCTGCAAACCCGCGCGCCACCAGATTGTCGGCGGCTTCCAGAATAGTGCTTCCATTAGAGGTCAGTGCGATGATCCTTCCTCCGGGCTGAAGGTGGGCCGAAAGCCCATGCACTGATCGGCCGTGAAGCGAGATCTGCGCCACGTTCTGCAGCGCCCAGCCGAGCCGCGCCGCTGCAAGCGAGAAGGCTGATGGCGACGGGATGACGCGCAGCTCGGACGGATCGAGGTCACGCATCAGCGTCGCCCCGATGCCGAAATGCATCGGATCGCCGGTCGCCAGGATCGTGACCGGCGATCCCCGCCGCGCCATCAGCAGTTCGATGGTCTTCGGTACGCCGAAGCTCCAGGCGATCACCTCGCGGTCGCCGCACTCGATTCGCTCGAGAACACGCGCCGGCGCAATGATGGTCCGGGCCTCGTCGAACAGTTGCCGCGCCGGCGGCGCGAGACTGTCGAGGCCGTCGTCGCCGATCCCGATCAGCGTCAGCCATGGCTGCCCGTGGCCGGTCTCAGCCATGACCTTCAAGCCCCCCGGCAAGCGCATTGACCGCGGAGCTCGCAAGCGCGCTTCCGCCGCGACGGCCCCTGACTGTCAGGAACTCGACACCGCGCGGATCGGCAGCAAGAGCCTCCTTGCTCTCCACCGCTCCGACGAACCCCACCGGCACGCCGATGAGAGCAGCGGGTTTCGCCGAACCCTGATCGAGCAATTCAAGAAGCCGGAAAAGCGCGGTCGGCGCGTTGCCGATGGCGATCACTGCGCCCTCCATGCGCTCGGCCCAGAGATCAACCTGTGCGGCAGACCGGGTGGTGGCGTCGCGGCTGGCAATCTCTCGCACCCGGGGATCATTGAGCAGGCAGAGGACCTCGTTGCCGGCGGGCATCAACCGCGTGATAATTCCGTGGCGAACCATTTCGGCATCGCAGATCACCGGCGCACCCCCGGCAAGCGCCGCCTGCGCCGCGCCTGCGAAACCCGGCGAGACGACAATGTCATCTGCCAGATCGACCATGCCGCAGGCATGGATCATCCGCACGACGACCGCCTCCGCGCCCCCATCGAAACGCGCAAGATCTGCCTCGGCCCGGATGATGGCAAACGAGCGCCGGTAGATCTCGGCCGGATCTCGGATCGGGGCGGACATGCTCACCACACTCAGCCCTTGTTCTTTTCCATCGAACGCGGCCCGTGCGGATGATCGGCATGGGGATAGGGATGATGGTGATGATCATGCCCGTGGCTATGGTCGTGGCCATGACTGTGCCCATGTTCATGATCGTGGTGATGATGGTGACCATCGCCGTGTTCGTGATGATGATGATCGTGACCATGGTCATGAACCTGCTCCAGCGGCGCCGGACTTGCATGACTGTGCACAGGCGTCCATGGCAAGCCGTGTTTCTTGCAGAACTCCTCATCCCTGCAGGATGCATCGCAATCGCCATTGCAGGGACAATTCTCGAGCCCGCCGCCGATACCTTCGACGTGGTGGTGGTGGCTTTCCTGCGGAAGTCCGACTTCGGCCTCGAAGCCAAGCACCTGCTCGCGGTACTTGCACATCTGGCAGTTCATCAGCGCCTGGCCGTCGAGGATCTCCTGCACACGGTCCTGAAACGTATCGAGCACGAGCGCATGGTCGTTGAGATAAGGCGCCTTGATGAACTGGATATCCGGGTGGCTGGCCGCGACCTCGTCGGTCTGCGAATAGATCCGCTTCACCAGCACGCCGGTAAACAAAAAGTACGGAAACACGATCACACGCTTGTAGCCGAGCTTCGCGGCATGGGTGAGCCCGGGGGCGACCAGCGGGAACGTGACGCCTGAATAGCAGGTCTCGGCCCAGCCGAAGCCGAAGCCCTCCCACAGCATCCGCATGACCTTGGAGACATTCGAATTCGCGTCCGGGTCGGACGACCCGCGTCCGACAACCATCAGCATGGTGTCGTGAAGGCCGATCTCGCCGTGCTCGCGATTGGCCGCATCCACGGCCTCCTGGATGCGCGCGCCCGCGGCGCGGATCATTTTCAGGTCGATGCCGAGTTCCCGGCCGTAATTGATCACGACACCGGGGTTTTGGGCCTGATAGGTGTTGAGCACCGAGGGAATGTCGTTCTTGGCGTGACCTGCGGCAAACAGCATGCCCGGCACGGCAAGAACACGGGTTACCCCCTTCTCGCGCAGCCGGTCGAGCCCTTCCGAAATCACCGGATTGCAGAACTCCAGATAGCCGTATTCCACCGGCACATCGGGGTATCGTGCCTTCAGCCCCTCCGCGACCGTGGCAAATTGGCGGGCCGCATTCTGGTTTCGGCTGCCATGGCCGCAGACCATGATGCCGGTGTTTTCCGGAAAGCCTGAATTTTTCATGGATCAGGCCTCCGCCGGTTCGGGGCTCTGCTCGCCATCATCCGCGGCGGTGTCCTCTTCAGCCTCGGAGTCCGCCTTGTTGCCGCGCTTTGCGGCCCAGGCGGCAAGTGCGGCCGCAGCCGCCGCTGCTGCCCATCCCACCCAGTGCGAATGGCCGGCCAGTTCACCCACGTGCCCTCCATGGGCAAAAGCCATGGTCGGCATGGCGGCAGCAAACACTGTGGAAAGGAAAACGGACTTCGGCATGACGGACCTCCGGACAACGTGACAAGATCAGCACGATACGCCGGATGGATGCGTTGCACCTGCAGGGACACGCCACATCTACCGAACCGGACAGCTCCGGGTTTGGCTCTTGGGTTAAGTCAGCCGCACCGGAATTTCTCGCAGCCTGTCATCAGGCGCCGTCGCACATTGCCTCACGTCATAGGTGTTCAGCTTTTTCACGTCAAACCCGGATTGCGCCACGTACACGCCGATCTGCGCCAAACACGGCGGAAGGCCTTGTTTCATTGACACCTTCGAAAACATGCAGCGGCGCGACCGTCCAAATGCGCCAGCACGATCCGGCCATATGTCAGAGAGTGAAACCGAGCCGCTGCGCCGTTGCTTCGAGCAATCGGCGTTCCGGCTCGTCGATCGCGCCGTCAGCCTTGGCGATGATCGCAAGGTGGTCGAGAATCTCACGCTTGCGCGCCTCACTCAATCCGGCCAGCATCTCGGCCGCCTGCTGGTTGGTCGTCTCATAGCCGAAATCATTGATGTATTGCAGGATCTTGCCCAGTTCATCGGCATCGAGACCCAGCATCTTGGTGCAGATGGCCGCAAATGCGTCGGCCTCGGCCGGATTGACGGTTTTGTCGGCGAATGACATGCGGACAAGAAGAAGCAATTCCGCAGTCAAAGCGGGATCGTGGGCAACCTGATTGATCGATGAATGCCTTCCAAGCAGCTCGCGAACCCATCCGGTCAATGAGGGTGTTTTCTCGGCGCCATCATTCATGGCATCTTCCTTCTCTGCTTGAATATCGAAATCCGCCGGATCGAGCCCCAACAATCCCGCCATTCTGAGAAGCAGCTTTTCCTCACTCGCGACCAGTTCGGCGTTCGCGTTTGCGATCCGGACCATGTTGCCAAGAAGGACCCTTCGCTCGGCAGTGTCAAGCGAACGGATTAACGTGAAAGCCTCCGGTTCCGAAAGTTGTCCCTGTCGGGAATCGAGCAGTGCATGAAGCTGATCCATTTCATCCGGATTGACGCCGAACTGGCGTTGGCACACCCGCTCGAACGCGGACAGTTGCGAAGGATGCACGACGCCGTCGGCCAGCACGATTCTGAACAGAAGCAACACTTCGGCAAGCGCCACAGGTTCATCGGCAATTTCGGCAACGGCACCGGACCAGGGAGCTTCACCTGAAAAAAGCTGATTGAAATAATCCCGAAGGCTCATGCTCATCGTGCGCCCCCAAGTGCAGCATGATTCTACTTAAGGAAAAGCTTAAGCGCAGCAATTCAATTGTCCAGTGAAACAGAACATGCAATAGCCCGCCTAAGCTGCCGCCATCGTACCGGCCCCGCCCTCGTACCGGCCCCGCCCTCTTACCGGCCCAGTCCTGGTCCGGCTCAACCCATAGTGAAAGCCGTTTCATGGAAGACCTGTCATTGACGCTTGCCCTGCTGCTGATCGCGGCGGCGTTCCTCGCAGGCTTTGTGGATTCGATCGCCGGTGGTGGTGGTCTGATCGCGGTGCCTGCGCTGCTTCTGGCCGGTTTCACCCCGGTTGAAGCGCTCGGAACCAACAAGCTTCAGGGCCTTTTCGGCTCCGCCTCCGCGACATTCGCCTATGGCCGCAAGGGCCATGTCGACCTCAAGACGCAGCTGCCCTGGGCGGCACTCTCCGCAACCGGCGCAGCCCTCGGGGCCCTGCTCGCCACCGTGATCCCCGGCGAACTGTTCCGGGCGTTCCTTCCGTTTCTGCTGATCGCGATCGCGCTTTACTTTGCCTTCAAACCGAACATGAACGACATCGACCGGGCCCGTCGGCTTTCACCGTTCCTGTTCGGATTGATCATCGTCCCGCTGATCGGTTTTTATGACGGCGTCTTCGGTCCCGGGGCCGGTTCGTTTTTCATGCTCGGCTTCGTGGCCCTCGCCGGCTACGGCCTGCTCAAGGCCACGGCACATACGAAACTGCTCAATTTCGCTTCAAATCTCGGCGCCTTCGTCATCTTCGCCTTTGTTGGCGTGATCTCCTGGAAAATCGGCCTGATCATGGGCGCCGCCCAGTTTGCAGGCGCGCAAGTCGGTTCGCGACTGGCCATGAAAAACGGTGCGAAGATCATCAAGCCGCTGCTGGTGATCACCTGCGTCGCCTTGGCTGCCAAGCTGATCGCAGACCCGGCAAATCCTGTTCGGATGTGGTTCGGGATCTGATCGGGATCAAAAAACCGCCAGCAAAGTTGCGCCTGAAGCAATCAGCGCAACGCCAAGCCAGTTCATCGACGACAGATGTTCGCCCAGAAACATCACGCCGAAGATCGCCACCAGAACGATCGACAATTTGTCCAACGGCGCCACCCGCGCGGAATCCCCCAGTTTCAGCGCCCTGAAATAGGCGAGCCAGGAAGCGCCCGTGGCAAGCCCGGAAAGGCCGAGAAAAAGCCATGTCTTGAGCGGGATGGTTTGCGGGTTTCGCCATTTGCCCATCGCCGTCAGCATGGCGCCAAGCACCAGCATGATCACGCAGGTGCGGATGAAGGTGGCCAGATCGCTGTCGATATCGCTGATGCCGATCTTGGCGACGATCGCGGTCAGCGCGGCGAACACCGCCGCCGTGAGCGCCCAGAACTGCCAGCTTGCCGAAAGGCTCATAGCGATCCCCGTTGTCAGAACTCCACGCCGATCTGCGCCTTCACGCCCGAGCGGAACGGATGCTTGACCATCTCCATCTCCGTCACCAGGTCGGCATACTCGATCAGCTCTTCCTTGGCGTTGCGCCCCGTCAGAACCACGTGGGTCATCGCCGGTTTTTCAGCCTCCAGAAACGCAATCACCTCATTGACGTCGAGATAATCGTAGCGAATGGCGATGTTGATTTCGTCCAGAAGCACCATCGAATTGCGCTCGTCGCGGATCATTTCCTTGGCTTTTTCCCAGGCGGCCTGTGCCATCTCAACATCGCGCGCCTTGTCCTGCGTATCCCAGGTGAACCCCTCGCCCATGGTGTAGAACTGGCAAAGATCGGAAAACCGTTCCAAGATCAGATCGCGCTCGCCGGTCGACATCGCCCCCTTGATGAACTGAACCACGGCGCTCGGCTTGCCATGGGCGATGTGCCGGAAGATCATTCCGAAGGCGGCGGAGGATTTTCCCTTGCCCTTTCCGGTATGGACGATCACCAGCCCCTTCTCGCCCGTCTTGGTGGCCATGATCTTCTCGCGCGCGGCTTTCTTCTTGGCCATCTTTTCCGCATGGCGGGCGTTGAGTTCTTCCTCGCTCATGCCATCGGTGATCTTTTCGCGTTCGCTCATTGCCTGTCCCATCCTGTTGTCGTCTCGCCCGGCAAGCGGCCGAGCCGCCACCGGTTCCCCTATTGCGTCCTGGCAGTCCCTGCCATGTCAAAGGTCTTGGCAAACCAGATCCGTTGCGGTGCGCCGCCATGGGCGGGCAACCGTCCGCACTCAGTGTACCCCAGGTTTTCATAAAACCGCGGCGCCTGAAACTCGAACGTGTCGAGATATATCCCGACAAGCCCGCGCCGCCGCGCGATGTCTTCTGCCCGGGCAAGAAGCTTTCGTCCAATCCCGCTGCCACGCTGCTCTTCGGCGACACCAAGCAGTTTAACGAAGAGCCAGCGCTGCACCGAATGCGCTGTCAGGCCTCCAACCAGTTGCCCATCGGCGTCAAGCGCCTTGAGATGAAGCGGGACCGGGTCAAACGGATGACCCAGCCGGGCGGCAGGCTCGTCAACAATCGCCTCAACCTTTGCGGCAAATCCGGGGTCACCGCTTTCATCCACGGTGATTTCAATTTTCATGCACTGCCCTCATCCGCTCACGCTTCCGTATCTTCCAGCTGGTGACCGCCGGCACGGCAGGTTCATCCCCGCCCGACCGCACCTCCGCCGAGTTCGCCAAGCGCGAACTTGGCGGAATTCGACTTCGGGGTCCACAGCCCGCGGTCAATCGCCTCTTCGAATTTCTCGGCCATTTCCCGTAATGCATCAGGGTTCTTCTCCCGGAGAAAAGCCAGCGTTTCCTCATCAACGAGATAGGCTTGGTAAACCGCCTCGAAATGCGCATTGCGAACGGCGCCCGTGGTTGCGGCGAACGCGAACAGGTAATCGACTGTCGCCGCCATCTCGAAAGCCCCCTTGTAGCCGTGCCGCCTGACCCCCTCGATCCATTTCGGATTGACGGCACGGCCGCGCACCACCCTGGCGATCTCCTCCTCCAGAGACCGGATCACCGGGCGCTCGGGGCGGGAGTGATCGTTGTGGTAGATCGCCGGTCGAGCGCCCCGCGCGGCCTCTACGGCAGCCGTCATTCCACCCTCGAACTGGTAGTAGTCGTCTGAATCCAGGAGGTCGTGTTCACGATTGTCCTGATTCTGCACCACGGCTTCGACGGTGGAAAGGCGCTGCTCGAACAACTTATGTGCCGCCTGGCCCTCCTCGCCCGCACCATAGGCATAGCCGCCCCAAACCACGAACGCCTCGGCCAGATCGCCGCGGTCGGCCCAGCCGCCCTCGTCGATCAGCGCCTGCAGCCCCGCGCCATAGGCCCCGGGCTTGGAGCCGAAAACCCGGAACGATGCGCGTCGGCGGGCCTCCGTCGCATCGACACCGCTTTCGATGAGCCGAAGCTGCTCACCGCGTGCGCGCGCGGCAATCGGGTTGTCCGTCTCGTCTTCCTCAAGCTCTGCTACCGCGCGTACCGCCCGATCGAAAAGCGCGATCTGGTCCGGGAACGCATCCCTGAAAAATCCCGAAATCCGCAAGGTCACATCGACACGCGGCCGCTGCATCATCGCCATCGGAATGATCTCGTAGCCCGTGACCCGGCGCGAGGCCGGATCCCAGACCGGCTTCGCACCGATCAGCGCCATGGCCTGGGCGATGTCGTCACCGCCGGTGCGCATGTTGGATGTGCCCCAGGCGGTGAGCGCCATCGAGGTCGGCCATTCGCCATGGTCCTGGATGTGGCGGGTGACCAGCATCTCGGCCGATTTGCGTCCCAGCTCCCACGCTGCGGGCGTCGGCACCGCACGGCTGTCGACCGAATAGAAGTTCCGCCCTGTCGGCAAAACGTCAGGGCGTCCGCGCGTCGGCGCGCCCGAGGGCCCCGGTGCAACGAACCGCCCGTCCAAGCCGGAAAGCAGGCCATCGATCTCGGCTGCGCCGCAAGCTTCCACCGAAGGCCCGATCTGCGAGCGGATCATGTCCATCACCGCAGTCGTGGCCTCCCAGCTATCCGGCACCGGGGTGCTGCCCGAGACCAGCTCGATCGCAAGCAGTTCGATCCGCTCAACCGTATCGCCATTGCTGCGCCAGGGCTCCTCAGAGACAGCCTGGAGAAGCTCGGGCCTGACCCCGTCCCAGCGCTCCGCCATCGGGCAATCAAGGGGATCGAAGCCAGTGAGCCCGGCATCCCGCGCGATTGCCCGATGCAGACTGTCATCGCCCGGGCCTTCGCCGCGCTTGATCCGCGACAGCGCCACCACGAGATCGGTGAGCAGCCCGCCCTCGGGAGACTTGCCGAAAATATGCAGCCCGTCACGAATCTGCATTTCCTTCAAGTCGCAGAGCCAGGCATCGAGCTTTTCCAGCGCCAGATCATCATCGTCGCCCTCGGCGATGCCCGCATCCTCGGTCAGTCCGATGTCGCGAACGAGATCGAGGATCTGCCCCTTGAGGAGTTTCAGCCGGCGCGGATCGTGACCGGCCGCCTGGTAGTATTCGTCGACCAGCGCCTCGAGATCCTTGAGCGGACCGTAACTCTCCGCACGGGTCAGCGGCGGCGTCAGGTGATCGATGATCACCGCGCTGGTGCGCCGCTTGGCCTGTGTTCCTTCACCCGGATCATTGACGATGAACGGATAGATGTGGGGCAGCGGCCCGAGAACGGCCTCCGGATAGCAGGCACTTGAAAGCGCCAGCGCCTTGCCCGGCAGCCATTCGAGATTTCCATGCTTGCCCATGTGAATGACCGCATGGACGTCAAACTCGGTTCGGAGCCAGGCATAGAAGGCGAAATAGCCGTGAGGCGGCACCAGATCCGGCGCATGATAGCTTGCTTTCGGATCGATATTGTAGCCGCGCGCGGGCTGGATCCCGACGACCGTGTTTCCGTAACGAAGCAACGCCAGGTGAAACACGCCGTCCCGGAAAAACGGATCATCTTCCGCTGGCCCCCAGCGCTCAACGACCGCATCCCTGATTGCAGGAGCAAGTTCGTTGAAGAAAGACCGGTAGCAGTCAATCGGCAGTTCGACACCGCCGCTTCGGTCCGGCTTGAGCGCATTGGTCGGCCCCGCCTTGAGCGCTGTCACCAACTCATCACCATCGGCAGGCAGATCACCGGTCAGGTACCCTGAAGCAGCCATTGCCCGCAGCACTTCCACAGTGCCCGCAGGCGTGTCGAGCCCGACACCGTTGGCGATGCGTCCGTCGCGGTTCGGATAGTTGGCGAGAACGATGGCCACACGCCGCTGCTCAGGCGCGGTCCGTCGCAGCCGCGCCCAGCGCGCTGCGAGCTCCGCCACGAAGGCAACCCGGTCCGGTTCGGGCTCATGCGCCACGATGTTGGTCTCGACCAGGTCATCATAGAGCGCCGCCGTCTTGAACGAGACCGCCCGCGTGAGCACCCGCCCGTCGACCTCGGGCAACGCCACATGCATGGCAAGGTCGCGCGAGGAGAGACCCTGTTGCGATGCGGCCCAGGCCTCACGGCCGCCACTTGCGAAGACGGCCTGCAAGACCGGCGCGCCAGTGGCTTCGAGGACTGTGCCCCTTGTCTCACCGCCCGGTGAAGACACGGCAAAGCCGGTGGCATTGATCACCACATCGGGAGGCACGTCGCCAAACACCGCCTCCACCGTTCCGACCGAAACCGGGTCTTTCAGACTGGAGACAAAAACCGGCAGCGCATTTACGCCCTGATCGGCAAGTGCCGCACACAACGCCTTGACCGGCGCGGTCTGGCCGCTTTGCACCAGAGCCCGGTAAAAGCAGATGGCCGAGACCGGCGCGTCAGCGATCCAGGCCTGTCTGATGTCGTGGAGCGACGGATTGCTTCTCTCGGGATGCCACAGCCCGGCCTTCAACAACGGAATGGCAGGTCCGGGTCGCTCGGCGCCGGCCAGAAGTGCTTCGCAGCAGTCGATGAACGCCCCCGCATTCGCCCCGCCACCTTCACAGAGATAGGACCAGAGAACATCCAGATCAGCTGCGGGGAGCGTCGAAAACGGCGAAAGCCCCGGGTCCGGCTTGTCGTCCCCCGGCAGCGCTGCGAGTTTGAACCCGTGTGTTGATGCCGCAGCGCGCAAGCTCTCCAGCGCATAGGAGAAGTAGCTCGCTCCGCCGAGCGCGCGCACCACCACCAGCCTGGCCTTGGGGGCCATGCGCGCGACGAAGGTATCCACAGACATCGGATGCTTGAGATCGCTCAGACTGGCAAGCCGCCAGGACATCCGCCCGGTCGATTGCCGCGCAGCGGCGATTGCCGCGAGTTCCGTGTCCGCAGCGCTCAAAAACAGGATTTCGCCGGGCGACTGCCCCAGGTCGACGGCTTCATCGCCCTCGCTCAGCGCTCCTTTCTGCGCGACCAGAAGATGCATCGAGGCTCTGCCTCCCTATCGGTCTCAGCCTGCCAGCTCGGCGAGGCTCGCGCGGATTGCGGTTTCATCGATATCGTGGATGCCGATCACGACGAGCCGCGTCTCACGCTTTTCGCCCGCGCTCCACGGCCGGTCGAAATGGGTGTCGATACGGCTGCCCACCGCCTGGATCACCTGCCGCATCGGTTTGCCCGCCACATCGGCAAAGCCCTTCAGCCTCAGGATGTCATGCGACACGATCAGCGATTTCAGCCCTTCGATGAAACCGGCCGGATCGCCGATAGATCCAAGGGTGACCACGAAGCTCTCGAACTCGTCATGATCGTGCTCATGACCGTCTTCATGGTGGATTTCATGGTGCGATCTGCGATTGGCGATGTCGTCCTCGGTGCCGACCCCCAGGCCGAGCAGCACTTCCGGCGCAACCTCGCCATTCCGCGCCTCGACGAACACCGGCTTGCGCGCAAGGTGGCCGGAAATCCCGGTACGCACACCATTGAGTGCATCCCCGTCAACGAGATCGGCCTTGTTGAGGACGATCAGATCGGCTGCCGTCAGCTGATCCTCGAAAAGCTCTTCCAGCGGGCTCTCATGATCGAGCCCCTGATCCGCCAGACGCTGGGTCTCGAGCTTGCCGTGATCATGGGCAAAGCGCCCGGCGGCCACGGCGGCACTGTCGACCACCGTGACGACGCCGTCCACGGTCACCTCGGTCTTGATGCCGGGCCAGTTGAAGGCCGCAACAAGCGGTTGCGGCAGGGCCAGGCCCGAGGTCTCGATCACGATGTGATCCGGTCGCTTCTCGCGTGCCAGCAGCTGTTCCATCGTCGGGATGAAATCATCGGCCACGGTGCAGCAGATGCAGCCATTGTTGAGTTCGACGATATCGTCTTCCGAGCAGACCTCATCGCCGCAGCCCTTGAGCACATCACCGTCGACGCCCAGATCACCGAACTCGTTGATGATCAGCGCGATCCGCTTGCCCTTTGCATTGGCAAGCATATGGCGGATCAGCGTGGTCTTGCCGGCGCCGAGAAAACCGGTGATCACCGTTGCCGGAATCTTCGAACCTGTCATGGTTTCATCCCTTCATTTTGAGTGGCAGCCCTGCGGCGACGAAGTGGACTTCGTCGGCCAGGCTTGCGATCTGCTGGTGGAGGCAGCCGGCATGGTCGCGGAACGCGCGCGCCATGGCGTTGTCCGGCACGATGCCAAGGCCGACTTCATTGGAAACGAACACCACCGGTCCCTCGAGGTCCGGAAGCGCTCTGGCAAGTTCGTCGAAGGCTGCTTCGATGTCGTGTTCGCCAAGCATGAGGTTCGTGACCCAAAGGCTCAGGCAGTCAACCAGGACGGGCCGGTCCGAGCGCGCGCTGGAAGCAAGCGCTGCGGCCAGTTCCAGTGGCGCCTCGACGGTTTCCCATCCCTCTCCGCGGCGGTCCTGATGTGCCGATATGCGCGCGCGCATTTCATCGTCCCAGGCCTGGCCGGTCGCAAGATAAAGCCTTGACGCCGAGGCGCGCTCGACGAGCCCTTCCGCGAAGGCGGACTTGCCCGATCGCGCACCGCCCAGCACCAGCGTAACCTTTGGCAGCAGGCTGGTCACGCCTCCGAACCTTCGGGGACACGCGACATGAACAGACCGAGCAATCCGCCCAGCAGCAGCCAGAAGAACAGTGTCGTCGCCAGAGAGGCAGCCGCGTAGGCCGACGCGATGTAAGCCGGAACCGCGCTGAAAATATCCTCGGGAACCGGCGCTCCCCACAGATGCGGCATGACAATCAGAACCACACCAAGCGCCTTGAGCAGCATTTCCGGCCGCAAGGCGAGCAGCCAAAGCCCCGCGCCGGAAACCACAACCGTGATCATCCACCAGTTTTGCCGTGCATGGAGATCCGCATAGGGAAAGCCCGGCACCGCCGGCGGCAGGCTGAACGACGGCGCAAGCTGAACGCAGAACCATGCGCCCGCGCCGAGCAGCAGCCCGCGCATCAGCCCTTCCCGCCCGGCCGGAAACTCGACGCCGGTCAGAAGTGCAATGGCGGCAAGCATCAGCGCAAAACCGGCGCCCGCAACCAAATTGGCGAGAATGGTGTCCCCGAGCCGGCCAAGGCCGAGCATGGATTGGTCTTCGTGGGCATGGGCGCCTTGATCGTGACCGGCTTCTTCGGAGCCGCTCGCGGCTGTGCCATGATCATGGCCGCCGCCCTCATAGCTTTCCGCCTGCATGATCAAAGGAACGGTTTTCACATACTGGGCGGGCGTCATCGCCAAACCGGCGATGAGCCCGGCGGCAAGCGCCGCCAGGAGCAACCTGACAATCATGAGATCAATCCCTTAGTGGCAGGGGAAGCCGTAGGAATGCCGGGTGTCATGCGCCGCATCGTGCAGCGTCTGGGAGTTGGCCAGGCCAACTCCGAACACCAGAATGGAACCGATGACAAGCGCCATCAGTCCGGCGACAGTCCGTGCGCCGATGCGATCAGTGAGGGAAAGTGTTTCAGATTTAACAGCCATGACAACCTCCGTGAATGGCTCCGGAAGAACACCTCTTCCAAAGGTCCGGCTCTCAACCGGTGCGAATGGCAGGTCTCCTGGCTCGCGGATTTCATGCGAAGTTGTCTTCGCACAGCAGCGAATGCCGGCCTTCCCGACGTATGAGGCGGTCATGAAAACGGGACGATTCGTAGACAAAGAGGCGTCCGCGCCGGTTGATCATGCCGCCACGTCAGTGGCTTTTCCGGCTGGAAGATTCGGATTGCGGAAAAACACCATTGTTCCCCCGTCACCCTGGCCTCCCGTGCCGATGACATTCGCCTAGCCGCTCTACAGTCGCGGGGTCGGCTGCGATAAGGACGCCCGGCTTGGGTCCATCCCGTCGCATTCCCTTTTGATCCTGAAAGACCGTCTGCCTTTCTGGAACCATTCAGAACCCAAGTGATAGGCTTGGGCCGCCAAAGTGTCAATCTTGATTGCGCCTCGAGACAGCCCGTCTACGACCATCCACCGCCGCGTCTCGTCAGGCGACAAGGCCACTGGCGTCCAGCATGCGTTCGAAGCCCACCAGCCGGTCGAGTTCGGCGGCGATGTCGTCGAGAGCTGCATCCACGTCAGCCCGGTAATTGAGGGATCCCGCGGTCAGGCCGAAACCCTTGAGGAGTTGGGTGCGATAGGCGTCGGATCCGAAAAGACCGTGGAGATAGGTGCCGAAAACCCGCCCGTCGACGGATGTTGCCCCGTCCGGCCTGCCGTCCAGAACCGTCACAGGTCGCGCGCAATCGGGTCCGGCGCTGACCCCGAGATGGATTTCGTAGCCCTCCAGCGGCAGATCATCCCGGGCCGATCGCGCCGCAATGTTGCGCACCGTCTTTTCCGGCGCCATCACGGTTTCGATGTCCAGGAGGCCAAGCCCTTCGGCAACCCTTTCACCGCCCTCGATCCCCTCGGGATCGCTGACCGTGCGGCCCAGCATCTGATATCCGCCGCAAATCCCGATAATCCTGCCGCCGCGACGGCGGTGCGCATCGAGGTCGCGGTCCCAGCCCTGGGCGCGAAAGTCGGCAAGATCGGAGATCGTGGATTTCGAACCCGGCAGGATAACGAGTGCGGCGTCGTCGGGAAGCCGTTCGCCGGGCTTGACGAAAACCAGTTCCACATCGGGTTCGGACTTGAGCGGGTCGAAATCATCGAAATTGGCGATCCGCGACAGCACCGGAACGGCGATCTTGAGCGCCCCGGCCTTGCCCCGCGCCAGCCGTTCGAGTGCCACCGAATCCTCCGCCGGCAACCGCGCGGCGGATTTGAGCCAGGGCACGACCCCGAGGCATGACCACCCGGTGAAGCCCTCGATCGCAGAAATGCCGTCGTCAAACAGACTGACATCGCCGCGGAACTTGTTGATCAGATACCCCGCGATCATCGTCCGATCTTCTTCGGGCAGAATGGTGTGCGTGCCCGCAATGGAGGCAATCACCCCACCTCGGTCGATGTCGCCGACAAGCACCACCGGCACCTTTGCCCGCGTCGCAAATCCCATATTGGCGATGTCGCCCTGCCTGAGGTTGATTTCCGCGGGCGAACCGGCTCCTTCGACCAGCACCAGGTCGGCGCCGTCAGAGATGCGCGCGAAACTGTCCATCACAGCGGCCATCAGTTCCGGCTTGAGCGCCTGGTAATCGCGCCCGCGGGCATGACCTCTCACACGCCCCTGCACCACCACCTGGGAGCCGGTTTCAGATTGAGGCTTGAGCAACACCGGGTTCATGTGGACGCTCGCAGGTGTCCGGCATGCCATGGCCTGGAGCCATTGCGCACGGCCGATCTCGCCACCGTCATCGGCGACTGCTGCGTTGTTGGACATGTTTTGCGGCTTGAAGGGCCTGACCTTCAGGCCACGATTTGCCGCAAGCCGGCAGAAGCCCGCAACCAGCACGGTCTTCCCGACATCCGAGCCGGTTCCCTGAAACATCAATGCCCTCGTCATGCCATGCTCGATAGCACCCCGTGGGGGTCCACAAAAGGCTGAAAAAGACCCTTTGTTAACCGACGCTTAATCACGATTTCAAAACACCGCGCAAAATCTGTTCCGGCATTTGAAATGCGACACGCCGCGGCGTGTTCGAAGCATCGCACAATAAGGGATGGGCATAGAGCAAGCGAAGGATGGCAGGCGCCGTTCATTTGGAAACCACACAAACGGAAGGACATCGCGATGCTTTACGTATTCAATTCTGCAGACACCGTGCAAATCGCATGGAACAACGTGCTTCCGTCGGAGAAGACCGCTTCCAAGCGCAAATTTCGCGGCCTGAGCAGGTTCATCAGGACCTCTTCGGCAGGCTGAACGGGACCCGGACACCGCCGTTTTCCAAAGGGCGGGAATGGGAAAAGATCGAGGCCGGGCGGCACACCGCTCGGCCTTTTCGTTGTTTGATTTGAAACTTGCTGGGCCGGTATTTTTTTGGCTTGCGACAAAGAGCAACTATGGTGTGCGACCAGGTCTTCACCAGTGCCCAAATGCGAAGGCCGCCCGGATTTTGATCCGGACGGCCTGCCAAAAATACGCTTGGCGGCCCCGCAGTTACGCGCGAGGTTCGCTCCATCCCGGTACGCAGTACCTTGGCCGGGATGTTCGGCGGTTGTCCCCCGCCGTGATTGAAGGTGTAACCCGGACATCGTTACCGGAGGGTTATTGAAACCCTAAGCAATCGTGAATCTGGCAAATTATTGCAGCTCCCCGCCGGCGCGATGTCGCACTCAGACTTACGCTACGGCAGCATTGCCGCATTGCACCATGATTTCCGTTTTCTTGCTATCACAGTTGATTTATCGCGCCATATCCTTACGCTGTCTGCAGGCATTTCGGAGGACAGGCGGCAGTGCGAAAGAGTTCCGCACGGCGCTTGAAATCCGTTTTATGTCGCGATTGCGTCGTTCCTGGCGCAGGAAATTGTCTTTAATCGGCACGAGGCGACATGCCTTCAATTCCACGGTTGTCCGGCAGAAGCAGTGACCGGACTTACCGATTATCGGAACAACCACTGCAAGATGAGACTGGGAGGTCTTACATATGAAGAAGCTTCTCGCTTCCACCGTTCTCGCCGCCGGCCTGATGGGCTATGCAGGCGCTGCTCAGGCCGCATCGCACAGCAGCGAATGCGGTCGTGTTACCGTGGCCAACATGAACTGGGCCTCGGCCGAAGTGCTGGCCAACATCGACAACATCATCCTTTCGCAGGGTTATGGCTGTGACGTGGAGCTCGTCCCGGGCGACACCATGCCGACGCTGACGTCCATGATGGAAAAGGGCGAGCCTGACGTGGCTCCCGAAGCATGGATCAACGCCGTGCGCGAACCGCTCGACGCAGCCGTCGAAGAAGGCCGCCTGGTCTACGCAGCCGAATCGCTTTCGGATGGCGGCGTTGAAGGCTGGTGGATCCCCAAATACATCGCCGACGCGAACCCGGACATCAAGACGATCGATGACGCCCTTGAGCGTCCCGATCTGTTCCCGGCTCCGGAAGACGCTTCCAAGGGCGCTGTCTACAACTGCCCGTCGGGTTGGAACTGCCAGATCTCGACCGCCAACTTCTTCAAGGCACACGATGCCGAAGAGAAGGGTTTTGTGCTGGTTGACACCGGTTCGGCAGCGGGCCTCGATGGCGCCATCGCCAATGCCTACAACAAGGAAGAAGGCTGGCTCGGCTACTACTGGGCTCCGACCGCAATCCTGGGCAACTATCCGATGACGCTTCTCGGCTTCAACGCCGAGCACGACAAGGAAGCCTGGGACAACTGCATCGTCAACGCGGAATGCGCCGACCCGCAGAAGAACGCCTGGCCCAAGTCGGAAGTCTACACGGTCGTGACCGCATCCTTCGCTGAACGCGCAGGTCCGGCGCTCGAATACCTCGAAGGCCGTTCGTGGAAGAACGAGACCGTGAACGCACTGCTCGCCTGGAAGGACAAGAATCAGGCAACCGGTGAAGACACAGCCTACTACTTCCTCGAAAACCACGAGGACATCTGGGGCGAATGGGTCTCGGATGAAGTGGCTGCAAAGGTCAAGGAAGCCCTTTGATCAGACTGAAACAGAAGGGGCGGTTCAAAACCGCCCCTTCCTTTATCCGGTGCAGGTTTTCACGTTCAGCGTGACCCGGAATCATTCAAGCAGGCACCCAATGAAAAGACATGACAGGGGATAGGCCAATGGAATGGCTTACAGAGTTTCCCGATCTGGGAACAAGTACCTTGCGCAACATCCGCCTGACGGTGGATGGCGCATTTCGCGAATTTACACGCGCCTATGGCGAGTCGATCGAACTGCTGTTCGAGCCGGTGAAATGGTTTCTGATCAACTCCGAAGACTTCATGACTGACACGCCATGGCCGTTGATCCTGGTCATTGTTGCTGTTCTTGTCTGGCTTGCCAGCCGGTCTTGGAAGATCGTCGCAGGATCGATGATCGTGCTCGTTGCCATCGGCCTCTTCGGCATGTGGGAAGACACGATGAAGACCATCGCGATGACTTTCGTCGCGACTGTCCTGGCGATCATCTTCGGCATCCCGATCGGGATCGGCATGTCGCGCTCCAACCGCGTGCAGGCCGTTTTCAACCCGATTCTCGACATCATGCAGACGATGCCGAGCTTTGTTTATCTGATCCCGGTGATCATGCTGTTTGGTATCGGCAAGGTGCCCGGCCTTATCGCGGTGATCATCTACGCCATTCCGCCAATCATCCGCCTGACCAATCTGGGCATCCGACTGGTCGACAAGGATGTTCTGGAGGCTGCGGACGCGTTCGGCTCTTCCAACTGGCAACGGCTAAAGAACGTACAGATGCCTCTCGCGCTGCCGACCATCATGGCCGGCATCAACCAGACCATCATGATGGCGCTGGCCATGGTCGTTGTGGCCTCCATGGTTGGCGTCCAGGGGCTTGGCCAGCAGGTGCTCAGGGCAATCAACAACCAGTACTTCACCCTCGGCGTCCTGAACGGTATGGCCATCGTTGGTGTCGCCATCATTTTCGATCGCGCCAGCCAGGCCTACGGCAAGCGTCTTCAGCGTCATACGGAGGTGGTCCATGGCTGAGCAACACACCGGCATCGGTATCAGCATCAAGAATCTCTACAAGATATTCGGGTCCAATCCCGCTGCCTATATCGACGACGTCAAGGGCGGCATGACCAAGGCCGAGCTCAACGACAAGCACAATCATGTGCTCGGTCTCAAGGATATCAACATCGACATGCCCGGTGGCGGCATTCAGGTCGTCATGGGGCTTTCCGGCTCCGGCAAGTCAACCCTGATCCGCCATATCAACCGGTTGATCGACCCCACCGCCGGTGAAGTCATCGTCGGTGATGAGGACGTGGTGAAGATGAATGACATGGAACTGCGGGAGTTCCGTCGCCACCGGACCGCAATGGTGTTCCAGAAGTTTGCGTTGCTGCCGCACCGTACGGTTCTGGAAAACTCGGTTTACGGCTTGGAGATCCAGGGCGTCCCGCGTGAAGAGCAGGAAAAGCAGGCAAGGCGCTGGATCACGCGGGTCGGTCTCGACGGTTTCGAGGACAACTACCCCAACCAGCTTTCGGGCGGCATGCAGCAGCGTGTGGGTCTTGCCCGCGCACTGACGAATGACGCTCCGATCCTGCTCATGGACGAGGCGTTCTCGGCTCTTGACCCCCTGATCCGCATGGACATGCAGTCCGTGCTTCTCGATCTTCAACGCGAGATCCGCAAGACAGTGGTGTTTATCACCCACGATCTGGATGAAGCTCTCCGCCTCGGAGACCGGATCGCCATCCTGCGTGATGGCGAAGTGGTGCAGCAGGGAACCAAGCAGGAAATCGTGCTGCATCCGGCGGACGAGTACATTTCGAGCTTCGTTCGCGAGGTCAATCGCGGCCGGGTTATCTCGGTTGAAATGGTGATGACGCCATTGTCGGCCGAGCCCCAGGGCATGCCGGTCTCGCGGGACACGGTCCTTGAAGTGGCCGCCAAGAAGATGACGGACGGCGGAGCGCCCATGGCCCACGTCGTCGATTCATCGGGCAAGCCGATCGGCAATCTCGACATCAACCAGGTCATTGCGGCCATGGTGACGCCGGTGGACCACGCCGACGCAGCCTGAACCCTCTGTGCCGATGCCGTTCCGTACGGCGTCGGAAAAACCGGATATTTCCCCCCGCGGTCGGCGCCAGCCGGTCGCGGGGTTTTTTGCGTCACGATTCGCAAGCCTGTTGCATTGACATAAAGATATCTTTATACGACCTCCAACCAACAGGAGAATTCCATGTCCGCTTCCAACCCTCTTGCCGACCTGCTTGCAGAAAAGGGCGTACTTCTCGCCGACGGCGCGACCGGGACCAACCTGTTCGCCATGGGCCTCGAATCCGGTGAGGCGCCGGAATTGTGGAACGAGACGGCCCCGCAAAAGATCACCAAGCTGCACCAGGATTTCGTCGATGCCGGCTCCGACATCATCCTGACCAACAGCTTCGGCGGAACCCGCAACCGGCTCAAGCTGCATCAGGCCGAAAACCGGGTTCATGAGCTCAACAAGAAGGCAGCCCAGATCGCGCGTGCCGTCGCCGAAAAGGCAGACCGCAAGATCATCGTGGCCGGCTCGGTCGGCCCCACCGGCGATCTTCTGGTTCCGCTTGGCGCAATGACCTATGACGAGGCAGTCGAATCGTTCTCCGAGCAGATCGAAGGCCTGAAGGCGGGCGGCGTCGATGTGATCTGGATCGAAACCATGTCGGCGGTTGATGAAATCCGCGCCGCCGCGGATGCCGCATCGCGCTGCGGGATGCCCTACACCTACACCGGCTCATTCGATACCGCCGGCAAAACCATGATGGGACTGCATCCACGCGACATTCATGGCGTGACGAAAGACATGGAGCAAAAGCCGTTTGCCGTCGGAGCCAATTGCGGCGTCGGCGCTTCCGACATCCTGTCCTCTCTGCTCGACATGACCGGCGCTGATCCGGAAGCCGTGGTCATCGTCAAGGGCAATTGCGGCATTCCGGAATTCCGCGGCACCGAGATCCACTATTCAGGGACCCCTCCGTTGATGGCCGACTATGCCCGTATGGCGATCGACAGCGGCGCCAAGATCATCGGCGGCTGCTGCGGCACATCCTGCGAACACCTCGCCGCGATGCGTCAGGCCATTGATGGCCACACCAAGGCCGCGCGCCCGACAGTCGAGGAGATCGTTGAACGCATCGGTCCGATGCGCAACACGGTCGCCACCGACAATGCCGCCCCCAAGCGCGAGCGCCGTGGCCGCAGAAGCTGACACTTGGCGCACTCAGCCGCGCTGAGCTGAGCTGAGCGAAACAAGGCAAGCATTCTTTTCCACCGACCCGGTGTCGTTCGTGGATGCCGATGGATCCGTGGCGTGGGATTTCACGAAAACGCCGCCATGTGAAACCGGGTCTGGGCGTTGCTGTAGCGATATGTGCGACCGACCGGACATGCGTCACGCGCCAGGCAACCGCGGTCCACGCACACCCTGCTTCCCTCCGGCGTTTCCAGATGCGCTCGGCAGTCGCCTGCAGCAAATCCATCGGCCGTAAAAGCCTCCACCGGACAGGCACTCAGGCAGGGCCTGTTTTCGCAACTGTCGCACGGATGATGCGTCCGGGCGATGCCCCCGCTTTTTCCGCGCGCCAGATCCGAAAATCCCGGCGCCTTTGCCGCCTCTGCGCCAAACAGGATCGCGCCGCGATATCCGTGCCACAGCCCGTATTCCGGATGTATCAGCAGTCCCAGCGGCGAAGGATGGAGACCCTCCGCAGCCATCGCCCATCGCTGGAAAGGCTGCCACGGCTCGTCAGAAGGAAACACCGCTTCGCCCGGCAGCCTCGCGGCAATCGGCCTGATGATATGCCTGGACCAGGTATCGAGCGGATCCGCCACGTCGGGATGCAGCTTTCGCCAGAGATCGAAGACCGGCCAGAAAGCCCCTCCGGCGTGACCGACCAGGCAAATCAGAGCGGCCGGCTCGCCACCGGCAAGGACCGGCGCGTCGTTGATCTCCGGTCTTAACCAGCCGCGCGGTTCAAGGCCGCTCGGTTTGAGCAGACCGGCGACATCCAACGGTGAATGCGGGTTACTCACTCCGTCCCCCGTCGCGGAACGCGGAGCGCCAGACCTCCTTGTGAATGAGGCCTGCCACCCGATCCCGTGCGCCTGTCTCCCTGGCTTTATCGGGCTGTGCTCAGGTGAAAGCGTCGGGCATCTCGTCCTTGCGGCGAGCGACGAACGCGGTCAGAGCTTCGTCGATTGCCGGATCGAGATCAGGTGCGACATAGCTGTCGAGCCAGGAGCGGCAAAGGGCACGTGCCCGTTCCTCGATGCGCTTCTCGCCCTCGGCGAGCCACTGCTCATAGGAATTGTTGTCAGCCAGCGACGAACGGTAGAACGCCTGCTGAAAATTGGCCTGGGTGTGGGCGCAACCAAGGTAATGGCTGCCCGGTCCGACCTCGGCGATGGCGTCGAGCGCCTGGCCGGTCTCCGACAGATCAATGCCCTCGGCAAAGCGCTGCTGCATGCCGAGTTGATCGACATCGATCATGAACTTCTCGTAGGAACTGACCAGTCCGCCTTCGAGCCAACCCGCCGAGTGCAGGGCGAAATTGGTGCCCGCCAGAAGCGTCATGCTCAGCGTTGACGCGCTTTCGTGCGCGGCCTGCGCATCGGGCACCTTGGATCCGCACAGCGAGCCGCCGGTCCGGAAGGGAATCTTCAGCCTGCGGGCCAGTTGCGCAGCCCCATAGGAGACCAGCGAAGGCTCCGGCGTCCCGAATGTCGGCGCTCCCGACTGCATCGAGATCGAAGCCGCGAAGGTTCCGAACAGCACCGGTGCACCGGGGCGGATCAACTGCGTGAAGGCTGCGCCCGCGAGCACTTCGGCAAGAATCTGCGTCAGCGTGCCGGCCACCGTGACCGGGCTCATGGCGCCGGCCAGAATGAACGGCGACACGACGCAGGCCTGGTTGTTGCGCGCATAGACCTTGAGAGCACCGACCATCGTCTCGTCAAAGACCATCGGCGAGTTTGCGTTGATCAGGTTGAGGGTAACGCAGTTCTGGTCGACGAAATCCGCACCGAACAGGATCTTGCACATCTCGATGGTGTCTTCCGCGCGTTCGGGCGCCGTGACCGATCCCATGAAAGGCTTGTCGCTGTATTTGATGTGGCTGTAAACCATATCGAAATGGCGCTTGTTGACCGGCACGTCGACCGGTTCGCAAACCGTCCCGCCGGAATGATGCAGGGAGGGCGCCATGTAGGCGAGCTTCACGAAATTCCGGAAATCCTCGATCGTTGCATAGCGACGCTCTCCGTCGAGATCGCGGACGAAGGGAGGGCCGTAGACCGGGGCGAACACGGTGGCCTTGCCGCCGATCTGCACCGAACGCGCCGGATTGCGAGCATGCTGCGTGAACACCTCGGGCGCCGTTTTAAGCAGTTCACGGCACAGCCCCTTGGGGAAGCGCACCCGCTCGCCCTTGACGTCGGCGCCAGCGTCTCTCCAGAGCTGCAGCGCCTCGGCGTCGTCCCGAAACTCGATCCCGACCTCTTCCAGCACCTTGTCGGCATTGTGTTCGATCAGGCTGAGGCCCTCCTCGTCGAGGACGTCATAGGTGCTGAGTCGCCGCATGATGAACGGCATCGACTGGCCGGGGCCACCGCCCGAACGCTGCGCCCGGCGCGCTGCCGCACCTCGGCCGCGTCGGCCCGAAGCGCCTTCGGCCGGAGCCTCCGGTGCCGATTCTGTCAGGGAAATCGTATCTGGATCTTCCATTTTGAGCCTGTATGATCTGATTTGGCGCCCAATCGCGCCCATGACGTCATGCTAGCCGAAACCAACACCCACACCTGTCTTTATGCGCCAAGCCTTGGCGTTCAAGGAATATCGAGCCCGGACGCGCCGTCGCAATTTCTGTGTCCGGCGTCGCTTTCAAGGAACTTTTTGCAAACAAACGCCTATATCGCTATGCAGACTGGGTCTGGTACACTTGGCGGCCGGTCAGGATAACGAGGGAGAAACCCATGTCTGACGATGAAATCATCCTCTCCGAGCTTTCCGATGATGAACTTGTCCAACAGATGCATGACGATCTGTATGACGGACTTAAAGAAGAGATCGAGGAAGGCACCAATATCCTTCTGGAGCGTGGTTGGACACCTTATGAAGTCCTGACCAAGGCGCTGGTCGAAGGCATGCGGATCGTCGGCGAGGATTTCCGCGACGGAATTCTCTTTGTCCCCGAAGTTCTCATGAGCGCAAACGCCATGAAGGCCGGCATGTTCATCCTGCGGCCGCTGCTCGTTGAAACCGGTGCGCCGAAGCTCGGCAAGATGGTCATCGGAACGGTCAAGGGCGACATCCACGACATCGGCAAGAACCTCGTCGGCATGATGATGGAAGGCGCGGGCTTCGATGTCATCGATCTGGGTATCAACAATCCGGTCGAAAACTACATCGAGGCAATCGAGCGCGAAAAGCCCGACATCCTCGGAATGTCCGCGCTTCTGACAACCACGATGCCCTACATGAAGGTCGTTATCGACACCATGAAGGAAAAGGGCATGCGCGATGACTACATCGTGCTGGTCGGCGGCGCCCCGCTCAATGAAGAGTTCGGCAAGGCAGTCGGCGCCGACGCCTATTGCCGCGACGCCGCCGTGGCTGTCGAAACAGCCAAGGAACTGATCAAGCGCCGCCACAATCAGATGGCCGCCGGCGCGTAAGTCCGGCGATTCGCGCCGCCGGCAACATCCGGCGGCGCCCGTCCAGAAGGACGCAGCGATGAAACGCCAATCAGGAAAAGCCCCCGGCTCCGGCAAATCTGACCGGACCAAAAAGGTGCGGGTAATCGCGTGCGGCATGATCGCACGCGAGGTTCTGGCCGTGAACGCGCAGCTCGGCCATGACCATGTCGATCTCAAATGCATCGACGCCAATTATCACCACCATCCCGAGCGCATTGCGCCGGCCGTTGAACGCGCCATTCTTCGGGCCCGGCAAGAGGGCTATGAGCACATCTTCATCGGCTACGCTGATTGCGGCACCGGCGGCGCGCTCGACAGGGTTTGCGCCGACCACGGAGTCGCCCGCATCGAAGGACCCCACTGCTTTTCGTTCTACATCGGCAATGCGGAATTCGAGGCGGAAGCCGATGAGATGATGACGACTTTCTTCATCACCGACTTTCTGGCACGGCATTTCGAGGCCTTTCTTATCAGACCCCTGGGTCTCGACCGGTTTCCGGAATTGCGCAGCACCTATTTCGGCCATTACGAGCGCGCGCTCTATCTCGCCCAGACCGACGATCCCGACCTGGAACGAAAGGCGCGCGACGCCGCCTCCCGTCTCGGCCTGCCCTACCAGCGGCGCCTGACCGGATATGGCGACCTTTCGGCGGCTCTCGCCGAACTCTGACGACAAATCGTGCTGCGGGACCGGCAACGGTCCGCAAAAAATATATTTCCCCGTGCCATAATCTTTAAGCAATCCGTGCTTAGATATGATCCGTTCTTATTCAGGGTCATCCACGTGAGTTCGCAGTCAAGAGCCTCCCATATTCCTTCGATATCCAGCAGTGCAGCCAAGCACCCTGAGAAACTGTCAGATCTGCTCGAACGCCTCGCGCGCGACGCGCAGGAGCGAATCAGCATGCGGGAAATCGCCACCGCGCTGGATGACCGCTCCTTCGGTGCCTTTCTTCTGGTCTTTGCGCTGCCCAACCTGATCCCGCTTCCACCAGGCGCCACGATGGTGCTCGGGTTGCCGATGATCTTCGTCGCCTGGCAGGTGGTTATCGGCTATCCCAAGGTCTGGCTGCCGCGCGTGATCGCCGATTACTCCCTCGACCGCTCCACATTCCAGCGCATGGTGGCCAGGGTTGCCCCCTGGTTGCGCAGCGCCGAAAACTGGGTGAGGCCGCGCAACTGGCCGCTTGACGGGGCCCTGCGCGAGCGGCTGTTCGGCATTTTTGCGCTTCTGTTGTCGGTCATCTGCGTCCTGCCGATTCCCTTTGGAAACTGGCTCCCAGCCTTTGCCGTGGCGGTGCTGGGCGTCGCCCACACAGAACGGGACGGCAATTGTCTTGCGGTCGGGGTGATTGTCGGGCTGGTCTCGATTGCCGTCGCGGGTCTTGTCCTCACAGCCACGGGCGCCCTGCTCGCGACCCTCTTCTAGCTCTCCACTAGCCGCTTCTTAACCGGTTTGCGCCTATGCTGGCGGGCGAACCCCAGGAGGCGCTTGCCGGAGGAGCTTTCATGGCCGAACCGAAGAAGATCATGGTCGTCACCGCGGGTGGCCCCTACCCCTGGGTCATCATCAATGCCCTGGCGGAGCGGTTTGACGGCGTCGAGGTCGTGCTCGAACAATCCGAATCCAAGGCCCTGTTTCTCAAGCGCCGCGCGCGCAAGATCGGATGGCTGCAGACCGCCGGCCAGTTTTTCACGATGATGGTCTCGCGCTTCGGCAAACGCTTCGCCCGAAGCCGCGAGGCCGAAATCGTGGCCACACACGGGATCAGCACAACGCCGTCACCCAAGGTTCCCGTCACGAAAGTATCTTCAGCCAATGGCGACGACTGCCTCGACCTGATTGCCACAAGGTCCCCCGATGTGGTCTTCCTCGCCAGTTGCCGGATGCTCAACAGAAGGACGCTTGCAGCGATTCCCTGCCCGGTCCTCAACTACCATTCCGGCATCAATCCCAAGTATCGCGGACTGGCCGGCGGCTGGTGGGCACGCGCCAGCGGCGACAACGCGAACTACGGCACCACCGTTCATCTCGTTGATGCCGGCGTCGATACCGGCGACACGCTCTACCAAGCCTTTCTCAAGCCCGATCCTCGCGATTCGCTTCTGACCGACGCCTTGATCATGGCGGCAGGGTCGCGTGACATCGCCATTCGGGCGGTCGAGGATGCGCTTGCCGGGCGGCTTGAACCGAAAGCCAGCGATCTGCCGTCGGTCCAGCGATTCCATCCGCCGATCTGGACTTATCTGTGGACCGGGCTCTCGCGCCGCATCTGGTAAGCCGTCCGTCCAAGCCGCTATACCATCCCCGGATCGGACACCGATTCTCAACAGGTCGTTTTTGACGCGCCGCGCGTCGTCGTGAGCGAAGCGGCCCAAAATCACCATGCGCATTGTAACTTTCAAGGAGACCTCCATGGCCAACCGCATCATCGTTTACTGGCGTGACATTCCCGCTCAGGTGATCGTCAAGAAAGGGCGCGCTTCCGCAAAGCGGGAACTGTCCTTGCGCTTCACCGAAGCGATCGACATGTGCGCCATGCGCACCGGTGCGGCCGAAACCGACGACTATCTCGCCGACTGGCGCAGGGCCGACCCGGTGGAAGTCTCCGATGACCTTGAAGCCGAGGCCGAGACGGCCGCGGCCGAACTGGAAGCAGCCTATGACAAGGAGCGGCTCGTCGCCCTGGTCAAGGGCGGAGGCAGGGAGAGCCATGGCTGACCAACCGACCAAAGCGACACAGGCAAGCCTGAACAAGAAGGCTGCGACAAAGACGGCCTACAAACCGGCCGGCGTTTCCGCGACCGGCCGCAAGGCACGCAGTTTTGCAATTCGCCTGTGGGCGGTTCGCCAGTCCCGGGCGCTGGAGTGGTTCTACGCACGTTTTGCCAACGCCTTTCTCATGCTGCACCCGATGTGGAAGACCATCGGGTACCAGCGCGCCGAAGGACCGGTGAAATTCGTCGAAAAACACGTCAAGGGCTTCCTGTTCGACTGCCGCATGTGCGGCCAGTGCGTTCTGTCGTCGACCGGCATGTCCTGCCCGATGAATTGCCCGAAGCAGCTGCGCAACGGTCCCTGCGGCGGCGTGCGCGCCAATGGCCACTGCGAGGTCGAACCGGACATGCCCTGCGTCTGGGTGCAGGCCTGGTCGGGCGCGCAGAAGATGAAAGGCCGTGACAATATCCTCAATGTGCAGAAGCCGGTCGACCAGTCTCTGCGCGAAACATCGTCCTGGCTGCGGGTCACCGCCGTCGCCGCGGCCGAACGCGAAGCGGCGGCAAACCAGGGAGCTGCCCAATGAACCCGGGCGATTCGCAGCCGCACGATCCGAGCGCCCTGCTCGAGCCGCTGCCCGGACATTCCTCCCTGGGCCGTCTCGAACGCATTCTGCGCCGTGGCGAATTCGCCGTCACCGCCGAGCTCAATCCGCCCGACAGCGCCAATCCGCATGATGTTTATGAACGGGCGGCAATTTTTGACGGCTGGGTAGACGGCATCAATGCGGTCGACGCCTCGGGCGCCAACGCCCACATGTCCTCGGTAGGCATCTGCGCCCTGCTCACCCGGATGGGCTACGCACCAATCATGCAGATTTCCTGCCGAGACAAGAACCGCATCGCCATTCAGGGCGATGTGCTCGGCGCATCCGCGATGGGCGTGCAGAACATCCTGTGCCTGACCGGCGACGGCGTTCAGGCGGGCGACCAGCCCGGCGCCAAGCCGGTCTTCGATCTCGACTGCATGTCGCTGCTCGAAACCATCCGCATCATGCGCGACAATTCGAAATTCCTCTCGGGCCGCAAGCTGACCAGTCCACCCACGGTCTTTCTGGGCGCTGCGATCAACCCCTTTGCCCCGCCGCACGATTTCCGCCCCCATCGCCTTGCCAAGAAAATTGCAGCCGGAGCGCAGTTCGTCCAGAGCCAGTATTGCTACGACGTGCCCATGTTCCGGAAATACATGCAGCAGGTCCGGGACATGGGGCTCGACAAGGAGTGCTTCATCATGTGTGGAGTGGGGCCGCTGGCTTCCGCGCGAACCGCAAAATGGATGCGCTCGAACGTGCCTGGCGTGCATATTCCCGACGAGGTCATCAAACGCCTGGAAGGCGCCGAGGATCAGAAAGCGGAAGGGAAGCGCATCTGCATCGACATCATCAACGAGGTCAAGGAGATCGAAGGCGTCTCCGGCATTCATGTGATGGCCTACCGGCAGGAGGAATTCGTGGCCGAAATCGTCCATGAGTCAGGCGTGCTGAAGGGCCGCCGGCCCTGGACCCGCGAATCCAGCCCCGTGGATGAACTGGTTGCGGCCCGCATGGAGGAGATCCTCGAGGATCCGAAGTTCGTGCCGCATGAAATGGCAGGCGCTGCGAGCGAGGCAGATCGCTCCGTCTAGTCCGTCGGCTTGCAATGCCGACGAAAATTGGATAACCACATAAACAAATCTTTATATCCTCAGAGCAAGGATCGAACATGACACGCACCATCGTCGCCTCAGCCACCAAAGAAGTGATTATCGGCTTTGACCAGCCCTTCTGCGTGATCGGCGAGCGCATCAACCCGACCGGCCGCAAGAAGCTCGCCGCCGAGATGATCGAAGGCAATTTCGAGACCGTGAAAGCGGACGCACTGGCCCAGGTCGCCGCCGGCGCAACCATGCTCGACGTCAATGCGGGCGTGACATCGGTCAACCCGAACGAGACCGAGCCGGGCCTGCTGGTCCAGACCATGGAAATCGTCCAGGGCCTCGTCGATGTGCCGCTGTCGATCGACAGCTCCGTCACCGCAGCAATCGAGGCCGCGCTCAAGGTCGCCAAGGGCCGTCCGCTGGTCAATTCGGTGACCGGCGAGATGGAAAAGCTCGAGGCCATCCTGCCGCTGTGCAAGAAATACGACGTGCCGGTCGTGGCAATCTCGAATGACGAATCCGGAATTTCCGAGGACCCGGACGTCCGCTTCGCTGTTGCCAAGAAGATCGTCGAACACGCAGCCGATTACGGCATCAAGCCGCACGACATCGTGGTCGACCCGCTGGTCATGCCGATCGGTGCCATGGGAACCGCCGGCCAGCAGGTTTTCGCGCTGCTGCACCGCCTGCGCAATGAGCTGAAGGTCAACACCACCTGCGGCCTCTCCAACATCTCCTTTGGCCTCCCCCACCGTCACGGCATCAATGCCGGCTTCATCCCCATGGTGATCGGGGCCGGAATGACATCGGCGATTATGAACCCCTGCCGCCCGCAGGAAATGGAAGCCGTACGCGCCGCCAACGTGCTCAAGGGCAATGATCCAAACTGCATGACCTGGATCAAGACCTACAAGGACTACCAGCCGCATGCGCCGGGCGCAGCAGCACCCCAGTCGGCAGCGCCATCGGGCGATGGCGGCGGTGGCGGTGCAGGCGGTCGCCGCCGCGGAGGCCGGGCAGGACGGTCCGGCGGAGCGTAAGCAAGCCCATGACCGACCATCTCGTCCTGTTCATGCCCTCGGGAAAGCGCGGCCGCTTTCCCAAGGACACGCCTGTTCTTGAGGCAGCGCGGCAACTCGGCGTGCATGTTGAGAGCGTCTGCGGCGGACGCGGCATCTGCGGACGCTGTCAGGTCGAGGTGCAGGAGGGGGTGTTTGCCAAGCACGGCATTACCTCCTCCAGCGACCACATCTCCGAATTCGGCGGCAACGAGGTGCGCTACGCCCAAAAACGCGACCTGAAACCGGGCCGCCGTCTCTCCTGCTCGGCCAAGATCCTCGGCGATCTGGTGATCGACATCCCGCAGGATGCCGTGGTCAACGCACAGGTTGTGCGCAAGGATTCGGACGGGCGCGTCATCGAGCGCAATCCGGCAGTTCAGATGTGCTATGTCGAGGTGGAAGAGCCCGACATGCACAAGCCGCTTGGCGATCTCGACCGGATGCTTGCCGCGATAGAGGCCGACTGGGGCTTCAAGGATCTGGCCATCGACGCCTATCTGCTTGGCCAGGTTCAGCAGATCCTGCGCAAGGGCGACTGGAAGGTCACCGCCGCGATACACGAGCCTTTCGAAGGACGGCCGGCGACACTTGTGGCGCTCTATCCCGGCCTCAAGAACGAGGCCTATGGCATCGCCTGCGACATCGGCTCGACCACCATAGCCATGCACCTGTCCTCGCTGCTCTCGGGTCGCACGCTGGCCTCATCGGGCACCTCCAATCCGCAGATCCGTTTCGGCGAGGATCTGATGAGCCGCGTTTCCTACGTGATGATGAATCCGGAAGGCCGGGAGGGCATGACAACGGCCGTACGCGGAGCGATCAACGGGCTGATCGACAAGGTCTGTGCCGAAGGCGAGATCGACCGCGCCGACATCCTGGACGCGGTCTTCGTCGGCAACCCGATCATGCACCACCTTTTTCTCGGCATCGATCCGACCGAACTCGGCGGCGCGCCCTTTGCGCTCGCCGTTTCCGGCGCGGTCAATATCCGTTCCTCCGAGATCGGCATCCCGCTCAATCCCGGCGCAAGAACCTACATGCTGCCCTGCATCGCCGGTCATGTCGGCGCCGATGCCGCAGCCGCGACGTTGACCGAAGGGCCGCATCGTCAGGACGAGATGATGCTGCTCGTGGATGTGGGCACCAATGCCGAGATCGTACTCGGCAACGCCACCCGAACCGTCGCGGCCTCCTCCCCCACCGGCCCGGCCTTCGAGGGGGCGGAGATTTCCTGCGGACAGCGCGCCGCCCCCGGCGCGATCGAGCGGATACGCATCGATCCGGAAACGCTCGAACCGCGCTATCGGGTGATCGGCATCGAACCCTGGTCGGATGAGCCGGGCTTCGACGAAGCAGCGGAAAAAGTCGGCGTCACCGGCGTTTGCGGCTCGGGCATCATCGAAATCATCGCCGAGATGTATCTTGCGGGCATCATCACCGAGGATGGCGTCATCAATGGCGGCCTGGCATCGAGAAGCGACCGGATCATCGGCAATGGCCGCACATTCTCCTATCTGCTCAGGGACGGCAAACAGCGGCTGATGGTGAGCCAGACAGATGTCCGTGCCATCCAGCTCGCCAAGGCAGCGCTCTATGCCGGCGTCAAATTGTTGATGGACAAGCAGGGCATCGATCACGTTGACCGCATCGGTCTTGCCGGCGCCTTCGGCTCTTTCATCGACCCCAAATATGCGCTCGTGCTGGGTCTCGTGCCCGATTGCGACCTCGACAAGGTCAAGGCGGTCGGCAACGCAGCCGGAACCGGCGCGCGCATGGCCCTTTTAAATCGCGGCTACCGCCGCGAGATCGAGAAAACCGTGACCCGGATCGAGAAGATCGAGACTGCGCTCGAGAGCAAGTTCCAGGAGCATTTCGTGAATGCCATGGCCTTCCCCAACAAGGTCGACGCGTTTCCCAAACTGACCGAAGTGGTCAAACTGCCGGAGCGCTCCAAGGACACCGATGCGGCGGACGGAATCGAGCCCGGCGCCGGACGCCGGCGCGGCGGGCGGCGGCGCGGATAGAGACTGCCCCCGCGGCGGCCTGATCAACGCCTCTTTGACCGCCAGCCAATCCGATCCCGTCCGGTTTGAACCGAAACAGCAGTTGCCTTCGGTTCGGAGAGTGCGAGCTTTACGCGAATCGCCGTTGCGTCTACGGCATCGGTCATGCCGCTGTTTCTCCGCTCACCGTTGTTTGTCGTTCTCGCGCTCTGGGCTGCCGGGCTCGGGGCCGCTGCGCAATTTGCGAAGATCGTCGTGATCTTCCCTGAACTTCAAATCCATTACGGTGAAACAGGCGCAGCTTCGGGCTATCTTGTTTCGCTGATTTCCTTTGTCGGCATGGGCCTGGGGCTGGTCGCGGGCGTCATCGCCATCCAGATCGGGCTCAGAAAGCTGCTGCTTTCCGGATTGTGGCTCGGTGCCGTGATCTCGGCCTGGCAGGCGACCCTGCCTGGCTTCGAGGCGATGCTGTTGAGCCGCTTCGTCGAAGGCCTGTCGCACCTTGCCATCGTGGTTGCGGCTCCGACGCTGATTGCCCAGACGTCGACACATCGGCATCAAGGCGCGGCATTGACGCTCTGGGGGACATTCTTCGGCGTCGCCTTCGCCGCCGTGGCGCTTTTCGCCCCGGCCTTGATCGCGACCCATGGCCTTGGCGCGCTGGCCCTTGTTCATGCCCTCTACATGGCGGTTTTTGCGATCCTGCTGACCTTTGTGCTGCCTCGGCCAAACCGGATCGGCGCACCCGCATGGCCCTCAATCGGCGACATCGCGCGGCGACACATAAGCGTCTATTCCTCGCCCTTCATCGCAGCACCCGCGCTTGGATGGCTTTTCTACACTCTTACCTTCGTTTCCCTGCTGGCGATCCTTCCACCGATGCTGGACCCCGCCGAGCGCACCTATGTGACGGCGGCCATGCCGCTTGCGAGCATCGCATCCTCGCTGAGCATCGGGACCTGGCTGTTGCGTTACATGCCCGCGGTCGGTGTTATCATCGCCGGGTTCGGCCTCGCCATTCTCATGGCCATCGCGCTTATCGTCTTTGGCGTCAGTGGAGGATTGGCCATTGCCCTGTTCGCCTGCCTCGGCCTTGTTCAGGGCGCGAGCTTTGCCGCGGTCCCCGAACTCAATCCCGGCTTGCCGGAACGCGCGCTTGCCAATGGCGGCCTGGCCCAGATGGGCAATATCGGCAATGGGCTCGGCACCCCGGCTGCGCTCGCCATCCTGACATTGGGCAACGGTTTCGGATTGCCGCTGTTTCTGGTGATCAGCTACAGTGCAGCCATTGCCCTTCACCTGTATCTGGCACGCCGGCGCAAGCTGGCGCATCAGGACTGAAGACGGAAGAAGGGCGATCACAGCCCCGAGCGCAATGCAGAAGGACACCCTTCCGCTTACTCAAGTCGGGCGGAGGCCTCATTCAGGCCAGATGTATTTTCCCCGTGCCCAGCCAAGCTCGGCGTCGTCGGTCATCACCTGACACCAGACGTAAGCTTTCTTCATCTGTGCGTATTTCCAGCTGGCACTGCCATATCCGTCGATCCGGAAGGAAACATTCGTTGTGATGTCCTTGCATCGACCCGTGAGGCTGATCGGCGCATTGAGCGGATACGCATCAATGATTTTCGAAGCCGTGGAAGGCCATTTGCGGATATTGAGCGCATCGTCCGGCGCAATCGCCGTGATGGTTCCCCCGGTGAAGGCAGACGCCTGCGCCGGCACGGAAGCGGCAGTGGCTGTGGCGGCTGCAACGGCAGCCAGTATGAGACGGAAAACTGTTTGCATGATCTTTGCTCCCCTTGATGGTCCACCCGATGGCGACCGTGTGAAGACTATGCCATGGCGTTCCTGTGCCTTTGCTGAACCTCCGGTTCATCCGCCATTCATTCACCCCCTTGCCGCGGAAGCTTGGCTGGATGGCGTGCACCCGGCGCCTCCGGCCTCAGGCACCGGTGAACGATCCGGTCTGACGGAAGCGTTCGAAGCAGGCCCTGAAATGATCACCGAGTGCGGCAACCGGCGCACTGGCGTCTTTTCCCATCTTCAGCACGAGATCATAACTACCCGGCGACGGCAGTCCGCACTCTTCGCCCAGAATCTGGACGTCGTCGAAGAGGAAACTCCTCCCCATCGGAGCGACGGCCATGTCGGTCTTGATCGCAGCCTTCTGACCCGACGAATGGGAGGTCATGTAGGCGACGCGATAGGACCGGCCAGCGCGCTCGAGGGCTTTGATCGCATTCTTCCGCCATACACAGGTTTCCTCCCACATCGAAAGCGGAAGCGGATCCATCAGATAGGCCTGACCGCCCTTGGCGCCAGCCCAGACGATCTCGTCCGAAAACACGACTTCTCCACCACCCGGTTCCAGATCCTGCACACAGCTCATCAACGCGATATCGAGATGCCCCGATTCAAAGCGCTTGACCAGGTTCGATGACTGGTCGATGACCACGTCAACGGCCACCGCCGGATGGGTCTTGGCAAACCGCTTCAGCACATCGGGAAGAACTGCCTCGCCATAGTCCGACGGCGACCCGATCCGCACGATTCCCGACACGTCCGAAGAAACGAATCGGGAAATGGCTTCGCGATTGAGCGCGATCAGCCGTCGGGCGTAGCTCAAAAGCACTTCGCCATCCTGCGTGAGCGACACATTCCGCGCATCGCGCAGGAACACCGAAACGCCGAGTTGCTCCTCAAGCCGCTTGATCTGCATCGAGACCGCCGACGGGGTCCTGTAGATCCGCGCAGCGGCTGCGGTAAAGCTCCCGGTCTCCGCTATGGCGACGAAACTCCTGAGCACATCTGGATCCAGCATCATCAGGGGATGGTTGATCGGGGCGTTCATATCATTCAATTCCATTCAACGTAGAGGTCAATTCATTTCGTTTGATTGAATCATGGCTTGGAACGATGCTGTTGTCAATCCAGCAGGACTGGTCAACCGCAGCAAAGGAGTTACCGCTATGTTTGGAATGGATTATCTCAGCCGCCAGGCCCGGAAATGGATCCGCGACCGTGAGCGCCGCAGCCTCGAGGCCACCATGCTCGACCTGCCATTGGAATTGCAGAAGGATATCGGCTGGCCGGCCCCTCAAAGCCCGCGTTCGGCGGGCGGATTGGGCAGGGAGCACCGTTCCCCGCACATCTGGTGAGCGCCCCCTGCCCTGCCCTCAAGGCTGAAAAATTCTCTTGCGAGCCGCCGGGAAACCGTGTTTCTGTTGCCTGATCGCGACATGGACCCCGGCGGCGCGCAATGAGGTTTGGGCATGCCCTCAGAGAAGAAACACAAGCGTTCAATCGTCTTCTTTTTGGCGCCGGACTTCTCGATGATCGCATTCGCGATGGCGATCGAACCCTTGCGCCTCGCCAATCTCATGCTCGGATACGAATGCTACAAGTGGCGCCTGGCTTCCCATAACGGAGCTCCGGTTCAAGCATCGAACAGGGTCGAAGTGGCGGTGAATACCTCCCTCGAAGACGAGCGCCGTAATCTCTCCGGCGAAAGCCGGCCCACCATGGTGTTTGTCTGTTCCGGCGTGAATGTCGAAACCTTCAACAACAAGTCGGTCCTTGCCTGGTTGCGCGAAGAGCACAATCGCGGCGTATCCGTCGGCGGGCTGTGCACAGGCGCCCATATTCTCGCCAAGGCTGGCCTACTGTCCGACCGCCGCTGCGCCATTCACTGGGAAAACCTCCCCGGCTTCGCCGAGGCCTACCCCAAGGCCAAGGTGTTTGCCGATCTTTATGAAATTGATGGCGGCATCTACACCTGCGCCGGCGGAACCGCAGCCCTCGACATGATGCTCAGCCTCATCGGCGAAGACCATGACGACACTCTGGTCAATAGAATCTGTGAAATGGCGCTGACCGACCGAGTGCGCTCCGCCCATGACCGTCAGCGGTTGCCGCTACGGGCCCGTCTGGGCGTCCAGAACGCCAAGGTGCTCTCGATCATCGAACTGATGGAAGCCAACCTGGCCGAACCGCTGTCGCTGATCGAGATCGCCGACGGCGCCGGCCTCTCCCGCCGGCAGATCGAGCGTCTGTTCCGCCAGGAGATGGGCCGTTCACCGGCCCGCTACTATCTTGAAATCCGGCTCGACAGGGCTCGTCACCTTTTGATCCAGTCGCCGATGCCGGTGGTCGAAGTCGCCGTCGCCTGCGGTTTCGTGTCCGCTTCGCATTTTTCCAAATGCTACCGCGAACTCTACAATCGCTCTCCGCAACAGGAGCGTGCCGACCGCAAGCAGTACCAGACGGCGGCCTGACCGAAGCGGCCGATTACGCCGGAATGGCGACCGGCGGCAGAAGTGCGGCAGCTTTCTTGAGCGCCGCCATCTTCGTCAGAATTCCGATGTTCTGGGCAATGCGGCACTGAAACTCTTCCTGGACGAACGGCCGGTAGAGAAAATCACTGGCCCCGGCCTTCAGAAAGCTCGCCGAGAGCTGCGGATCATTGGAATTGGAAATGCCGATGATCCGAAGCACGTCATCCGAATGGGTCCGCCTCAGCTTGCGGGTGAGCTGGTAGCCGTTCATGTCGCCCATGTGATAGTCGGTCAGAACAAGCTGAATGTCCGGATGGGCCTCGAGCGCTGCGAGCGCCTCGCTGGCCGATGCAGCTTCCACGACCTGAAACTTCTGCGCCCGAAGCATGGATGACAGGATGCTGCGCTGGGTCTTGGTGTCGTCAACGACGAGAACCCGGTACCTGCGGTTGGCAATGATCCTGTCGACAGCCTGAACGATTTCATCAAACGCCCGGTCCGTGTCCTTGATGACGTAGTCGAGCACGTTCTTGTTGAGTATTTTCTTGCGCATGTTGAAGTCGAACTTGCCGGTGAAGACGATGGTCGGCAGGTCGATCTCCACTGCGTAGTCGAGCGCTTCACAATGCGGCGAGTCGGGCAGGTTGAGGTCAATCACGGCAACAAAAAAGCCGTGGTTTTCGTCCGCGGCAGCCATGCGCAGTTCGGCCAGCGACTGGCAGGTAACCACATCGACATTCAGGTCCGTTTCGAAGCGGTACCGTAGGGCGGATGTGAACATCCTGGAATCCTCGACCAGAAGCACCCGCAGTCGTTCTATACCGTTATCGAATGGGGCGCTGCCTCCGGATGTCCTCGTCTTTGCAGTCATGCGAGTTCTCCTTGGTTTGCGCCCCGGGCCGCCGGTTGCGGCCAGAACGTCTCGCGCCTAGGCGACTTTGGCTTGGCCGGCACCGATCAGGCGCCGTGCGGTTCTGATCTGGTCCAGCGTATCGAGGTTCTGATTGACCCGGCAATAGAATTCCTCGTCCACAAACGGACGTAGCATGAAATCGTTACCGCCGGCTTTAAGGAAACGGGCCGAAAGTAGCCTGTTGTCCGAAGAGGACACACCGATAATGCGCAGTTCATGGCTTCCGCGGACGGACCTGAGCCGCCGCGTCAATTCGAACCCGTCAATGTCGGGCATGTTGTAATCGGTAATGACCAACCCGATTGATGGGATCTTCTTAAGAATTTGAAGGGCTTCGGCTCCACTCTCGGCAACGCTGACCTGAAAATTGAACCGCTCAAGCCGGCCGCGCAGCAGCGCGCGCGCCGTTGCACTGTCATCGACGATAAGAACATGATGGCGATGATTGGTCAGGAACCGGCATACGGACTCCGCAAGCAGGTCGATGGCCAGCACGGTATCCTTGATGACATAGTCGACAATGTCGCGCGCCAGAATGCCCTCTCGGGTCTTTTCATGAAACGTACCTGTGAAAACGATGATCGGGATGGAGAGGTCGGCCAGATAGCTCAGTGCCTCCCCGTTTTCCGCGCCCGGCAGGTTGACGTTCGAGATCGCCAGCGTGATCGGCTTCTCGCCATATTCGAAAGCCAGTTGCAGTTCCTCGAAATTGCGGCAGACCTCGATATCGATATCGAAAGCCTCCTTCAGCTTCTGGCCGATCATGGATGTGAAGACGTTGGAATCCTCGACCACGACAATCCGGTGGTCCGCAAGAGATCCACCCGAATACTGCATTCCTGAAATACCGATAAACATGCAAAAAGCCCCTGTGATTTTTGGAGTATTAGCATTGCCGAAATTGAATTTGGGTTAACACTTGAACATGCTGAAAATGAAAAATGACGGGTGAAAGTCAGGGTGGAACACGAATGAAACATCCTGTCGCCACAGGCGCTGCGCACCCGTGTCAGCATTCTCCGAAAGTGAGCTTTTCTGTGCCGATACAGGACTACGGCTCGTCGAAAATCCAGCGGCGCTGTTCCCAGATCTTCTCACCGACAAGACAATCATAAGGCTCGGCTGAGGTTCTTGGCGAACCGAAATCGAAGGCCTGAGCCAGCCGGATGGAAGGATGCTCTGGCACGGTCCCGCCGATTTCAAGGATAAGCTTGCGGCGGATTGCTTCGGGAAACTGCTCCCATTGCGTCACCGGCACCAGGAAGCTGCCGGGCCCTCCGATCACACAATTCGTGTAATAGGCATCGAGAGCGTCGATGTTGAAACCGCCGCCCGGACCGTCGCTGGTCATCAGTGGCAATCCGTTGATGACGACCCGCTGCTCAAGCGCCTTCGCACGCGCGTCCAGCACCGGGTTTCCCTGATTGTTCGGCCCGTCCCCCGAGATGTCGATCACCTTGCGAAAGCCCTCCCAGGGAGAGGCTTCAAGGCGCGCCAGAGCATGTTCGATGGCCCCGGAAATCGAGGTCCGGCGCTGGGCACGCGGTTGTGATTGCCGTACCTTTTCCGACAGCGCCTGGGCATCCGCAGCAGTCTCGAGCAGCGTCCAGTCAAAGACCTGACGTATCGAGCCGTTGCCCGCCCACTCGAACATGGTCACTGCGATTCGGCCGTAGGCGCCCTGGCCGATCGCACGGATGACATCGGGATGCGCAAGGGCCGCGGCATAGCCGTCTCGCTGGATTTCCAGTTCGCGCGTCGACATCGAGCGTGAGACGTCCACGGCCAGAACCAGTGTCACATCCACCGGCTCGCGCGCCGATGCGGGCTGGAACGTCAGAGCCAGCCCAAGGGCAATCAAGAAGGGTCGCAACCATTCTGCCATACCGTAAGGTTAGCATGGCATCCTTGGAGGCAGAACCTGTGATTGCCGCTGCCTTCGAACCAGATTGCCGCGGACCTGTGCCCAAACTGCGGAAAGGATCAGCTGCGTGGCTTGAGATTCTCCGGATCGTAAAGCGGCTTGTAGCCGACGGCCGCCACCTCCACGGGGAAGCTTTCCGCGAAGTACTCGACATTCAACTTACGCCCGACCTTGCAATAGTCCTGCGGCAGATAGGCGAGCGCGATGTTCTTGCCGATGGTCGGACCGAAAGCCACCGATGTGGTGTAGGAGCGACGGCCGAGGCTGTCCACCAGCACCTCGCCGCTGGCGGGATCGACAACCGGCATGATTCCGACCGGATAGCGCGCCACTCCCGAACTGTCGACATTGTCGGTCATAACAAGAGTGCAGAGCATCGCCGGCTGCTGGTCCCGCGCCTTGTATTCAAGGTGCTTTTCCTTGCCGCGGAAATCGGCGTCCTTGACCTTGGGCCGCGCCAGATCGGCTTCGATCAGGTTGTACTGTGTCAGAAGATCGGCGTTTTGCAGCCGCAGGCTTTTTTCCATGCGGCGGGAGTTGGCGTAGGTTTCGACGCCAACCGGCGTGACGCCGGTCGAACGCAGCGCGTCCCAGACCGCCAGGCCGTCCTCATATTTCATGTGCAGCTCCCAGCCCTGCTCGCCGACATAGGAGAGGCGGAACGCCGATACCGTCTTGCCGGCAATCTCGATTGGCTTGATGGCGGCAAAGGGGAAGTTCTCGATATCGAGGCCCGCCGGATCGGCCACGACCTTTTTGAGCGTCTCGCGGGCATTCGGACCCCATATGCCGATGGTGGTGAACTTCTCGCTCACATCGGTAATGGTGACGTCATACCCCTTGTCCTCGGCAACGCGGCGCATGTAGTGGAAATCACGCGGGCCCGCATCCGCGCCGTTGATCAGCCGGCAGCGATCCTCCATGCGGATGACGGTGAAATCGGCGCGGACCATGCCCTCGTCATCGAGGAAGTGGGTGTAAATCCCCTTGCCGATGTTGTTGTCGCCGCCGATCTTGGCGGCGCACAGCCATTCCAGCATGGCAACGTGGTCCGGCCCCTCGATGTCGACCATGTGGAAATGCGACAGATTGATAATGCCACAGTCTTCGGAAAGCTGCAGATGCTCGGCATTTGATACACGCCAGAAATGGCGGCTGTCCCACTCGTTCTCCCGCACCGGAATGCGATCGCCGTATTTTTCCAGCAGGTGCTCGTTGGCCGCGTAGCCATGGGCGCGCTCCCAACCGCCAAGCTCCATGAAATGACCGCCGAGTTCCACTTCGCGGTCGTAAAACGGCGAACGCTTGACGCCGCGACTCGACGCATAGGGCTCGCGCGGATGAACGGCCGGATAATAGACCTTCTGGGCCGCCTCGTAGCAGCGTGTTTCGATGAATTCCTCGGTGAGCTGGTGTGGATAGAAACGGGCATAGTCGACAGGATTGTGGTCGATCTCGGTCCGTCCGTCCGTCATCCAGTCGGCTATCAGCTTGCCGTAACCGGGGCCGTCCTTGACCCAGATCGCAACGCAATACCAGAGCCCGCGCACCTTCTGGCTTTCGCCGCAGGAGGCACCGCCGGCGGCAGACACCTGCAGCAGGCCGTTGAAGGAGTGGCTTTCGTTGTAACCCAGTTCACCCAGGATCGGGGTGAGTTCCATCGCGCGCGCGAGCGGGGTGATGATCTGCTCCATGTCAAGATCGCGCTGCGAGGGTGAAAGCCGCGCCTCATGCTTTTCGAGCAGCTCGCGCGGGTGGCACAACCGCGGCTCGTCGGTTTCGTAATAGCCCCATTCGATCTGTCCGCCCTCGGTGGTCTTTGGGTCGCCCGTGTCGCGCATATAGGCCGAATTGCCCTGATCGCGCAGCAGCGGATAACCGATGTCCTTTCCGGTGCCTTCGAATTCATTGTAGGGGCCAAAAAATGTCAGAGGATGATCGACCGGCATGACCGGCAGATCCTCGCCAACCATCTCGGCGATCAGGCGCCCCCAAAGACCCGCACAGACGACGACATGATCTGCCATGATCGTTCCGCGATGGGTCACGACGCCGGTGATGCGCCCGTTCTCGACGATCAGCGATTGCGCGGGCGTATTGGCAAACGCCCTGAGCTTGCCGGACTTCTCACCGAGGTCGATCAACTTGCCGGCGACCGTCTGCGAGCGTGGAACCACGAGGCCGGCATCGGGATCGAACATCCCGCCCATGACCTGGTCTTCCTCGATCAGCGGGAACTTTTCCTTGATCTCGGCAGGCGAGACGTAATGGGCCCGTGTGCCGAAAGCCCGTGCCGAGGAGAGTTTCCGCTTGATTTCCTCCATCCAGTCATCGTCGCCCGTTCGCGCGACTTCGAGCCCGCCGATCCGGGCGTAGTGGCCCATCTTCTCGAAGAAATCGATCGAGTACTGAGTGGTCCAGACAGAGAGATAATCGTGGCTGGTGGTGTAGCAGAAATCCGAAGCGTGAGCGGTCGATCCGATGTCTGTCGGAATCCCCGACTTGTCGATTGCGACGATGTCGTCCCACCCGCGTTCGATCAGATGGTGTGCGATCGATGCGCCGACGATGCCGCCGGCTCCGATAATGACTACCTTCGCCTGTTTCGGAAATTCTGCCATTGTCTCAAACCCTGTTTGCACTCGGAGCAGAATTTAGAGTCCGCGGCGCCAAAACCAGAGCCTGTCTACGACATTATCTCGATGCTGCACGACCAGCACCGCCCGGCGGCTGCTTTCACAATGGCGACGGTCGGCGAAGCGAGCTTCTGAAACCATTGTATTCAACGGTTTCAGAAGCCTTCGACGATTCGCATTTCAAGATGAATTGCTATCCTAAGCGCTGCCGCAACTTCTATTTGATCACTGCAGCGCCATTGAGGATTTCTATCGTTTCTTCGCCGGACAGCGTCTCACGGTCACCTGACGGCATGGTAATGAAGCATCCTGCGGGGCAGATCTGGATCCTTGCACCCGCATCAATGATTACCTCAGCCTTGGCGCTGCCTTCTGTAACGATGAGCACGTGCGATTCGGAATCGCTATTGGTGATGTTGGCTGCACCTGCTGTACCAAGGGTCACCAGACTTGCCATTATCGTCACGAGTACTGTCTTCATCGGTTTCCGGCGGTAGTAGCCGCCGCTCCTTGTTTGATCCTTTTACGGACAGACGGACGTCCGGTTTGGAAACTGTCTATCAATGCGAAACTGAACGCAGGCTGAACGTTCGCTTCAGCGATCGCCTTCGCCCGCTTCGGGCTCAATCGAATCCGCCTTATCCTTCTGCTTGGCTTTTCTGGTTCGCCGCGCGGGTCTGGACGGTTGGCCAGTCTCGGCCTGCTTGCTTTCCGCCGAACTGGATTGAGTGGGCTTTCGAGTTCCCACGGGCGCGACACCGACAACCTTCTCGGCAAACACACCGAGCGCCTCGCCATTCTCGCCAATCTTGATGTTGAGATCGCGTTGCGGGAACGGTATCTCAATATTCTCCTTCCGCAGCCGTTCCAACACGCGAATGCTCAGTTCGGTGCGGACTGTAATGCCGTCGAGAACATCTGCGACATGGCACTTTAACACGAAATCGAGCGAAGATTCACCGAAGCCCGAGAAATGCACGACAGGTTCGGGGTTTCGAAGAACCAGTTCATGGCCCCTGGCGATTTCCGTAAGGATCTCGACAAGCCGGCGCGGGTCGGAATCATAACTAACACCAATAGGAACATCGACCCTTCCGAGCTTGTTGCGGTGGGTCCAGTTGCCGACAGGCGAGTTGATCAGTTCAGAGTTGGGAACGATGATCGACTGGCGCGTAAAGGTTTCGATTTCGGTGGCGCGCACCGAGATGCGCTTGACGAAACCCTCCGTGCTGCTGGTCGACACCCAGTCGCCGACCTTGAATGGGCGCTCGACCAGCAGGATCAATCCGGAGACGAAGTTGCTGACGATATTCTGAAGACCGAAACCGATGCCGAGAGAAAGCGCACCGGCAACAAGAGCGAGGCTGGAGAGATCGATACCCGCAGCCATGACGCCGATAAGCCCGGCAATTGCCACTCCGAGATAGCCGATCCCGGTCTTGATCGAGTTGCGCACGCCGGTATCCAGCCGTCCACGTGACATGACGCTGCCGTCGAGCCATTGCTGAAACCATCGTGTGACCACGAGGCCAATCATGAACAGCAAGACGCCGATCAGGATGCCGACGAGTGAGATGGTGATCCCGCCGATTCTTATGTCGGTCATCAACCTGTAGAACCACAACTCGATGTCCTGGATCTGGAATCCCCATTGCAGCAGGATCAGCGGCAGGCCCAGCATCAGGACAAGAAGGTTGATCAAGAGACCTGCCGCAAGGCCTGCCTGATCGAGCGACACGGCGCCCAGCCCGTAGCGGGTCTCAAGCCATCGGCCGACGGCGGTATGGGCAAAGGCTTCCGGAGCCGAAACCGCCTTGCCTGAGAGGTATCCGATATACATTGTCGTCAGGATCGCGCCCGTGACCACGATCTGCGTGGCGACGAAACGTGCAAGTCCGATATAACCGAAAAGCGCCGTGACGATGAGACCGATACCGGCAATCACCAGCGTGGCCAAGATCAATCGCGGCCAACGCTGGCCGCTGTCCGCAGGATCCCCGGAAGCCGCGAGCATGGGTTTTCCGGCGGCCATCCCAATGAGGATGAGCGCCATGATCACAACCGAGACAAAGCCCTTCGCCACCGTCAGAACGACCGGAGAGCTAAGCGTTTGGCTGACTGAACTCAGCACAAAATCGAGCGCGTTCACAACCACCAGCGCCACTACCAAGGGATAAAGAAGCCGGGCGCCGGCATTTGAAAGATTGACCAGCCGCCAGGCGGGCATGCGCGGCGCGAGGATTCCGCGCGCGAGCTTGTTGACGAAATAGACGCCAACGAGTGCGGCCAGAACCGTCGAAATGACCGGTGCAACATCCCGGCGAAGGAGCGCCAGGCTGTCGAGAAGCATGTAGACGATAAAGGCGAGTGCCGCCATCGCCATAGAGGGAATCAGCGTTGACCAGAACGCTACCGACAATCGGCTCGTATAGGGTGGATCCTCGTCATAGGGATTGCGGTTGATGAGATTGCCGAACAGCCTGTAGGCGCCCGGCACGAGGATCAAAGCTGCCAACAGAGACAGAAAGATCCAGGCCATCAGTGCTTGCCATTTGAACGACCAGACGAAACGGAACCAGGAGCCATAGGTGCGCCGGATCTGGCTGATTTCCTCCTCCAATGCCAGTACGGCTTCGGACATCAGCCCGGGTCCGATCTCGGTACGCTTGAACAGCGTCCTTGCAAACAGATCGCGTCGCAAGGCGCTGATCGCATCGCCGATCTCGCTGGCACGGACTGAGACCGTTTCCGCCCTGCCCGTCAACGCATTGATTGTCGCGCGCTCCTCGGCCAACCTGGCGCGTTCGGCAGCCAATGCCTCCGGTTCGGCCGGTTCTCCCTCCGCCGGCGGAGGCCCAAGTTGATCGATCCGCGCCTTAATCTCCGTCAGTCGCGGGCGCAAGCTTACTCCGATATCGAGCATGGACCGGGCCAGGGCTTCGGATTCGAGCTTGAGATCCACCAGTGCGGTGTCGTTTTCCGAATTTTCCTCTACCCGTTCCTGCAACCGTGTCATGTCAGCTTCGGCTGCAGCAAGGTTTTGTTCGGCCTGCACGATTGCCGGGGAAACGGCAGGCGCCGGCGTGCTGCTGGGGTCACCCCCGCCTGCATTTGGCGCGTTGGAGTTTCCGGAAGTGGTTTGCCCGCCGGTGGCCTCGCCCGCGGAAGCCGCGGGGGCTTCGGTAGCGCCACCGTCAGCGGCGGTCTGGGCGTGAACAGGGCCAAGCGGCGCGGCCAGAAGCAGTCCGGCCAGCAAAAAGGCGGTCAGGCGGTCAAAGCGCATGGCGTTCCTGTTCTCAACTGTCTCACGGCTTTATCATTAGATCACGATCGGGAAAGTGGAAACCCGCCTTGGAAGCCTGCGGCAAGCGGCCAATCTCACCACCGAAGCCGGGGGTTAGCGGCGGCGGTCAGGAAGACTGAGCGGAACAAGCCGGTACGGCGACAACGAAAAATCGCACCGCCTTCATGCCGGAAATCGCGCAGGCAAGCCGGATAAACCAGCGCAGGAAGCCCTGTCGCAGAGACGAAGCCTTCTAGAAGCCGGCGCCGGGTTCGGAAAGATAGGCTTCCTCCGCGGGGGTCGATTCCCGCCTGAAGATCGGGTTTCGATGCGGAAAGCGCCCGAACTTGGCGATTACATCACGATGCCGATGTGCGTAATCGAGGTAGGTCTCATCCCCCAGCGCCTCACAAAGAGCGACGCACATATCCTGATCGGCAAGGTCCTCGGAATGCTCGAATGGCATGTAGAAGAAGATCCGCCTGTCTTTGCTCACCCGTGCATCGGCGCCCGCAGCAATTGCCTGTTTCGCCTCACGCAGGGCCAGCCCGTCGGTGGCAAACGCCAGCGGGGTGTCCCGGTAGATGTTGCGCGGGAACTGGTCGTAGACGATGATCAATGCCAGCCAGGCTTCGGGTGTGGCGCGCCATGTGTCGGGGACTTCACGCGCCAGCGCGAGGTGCAGGCCGGTGAACCGTTCTGCGATCTGCCGGTCGATGGCATCTTCCTTGACAAACCACTGTTTTGGCGTGAGCTCGGAAAACCAGAATTCGAGCACTGTCTCGGGCGTTTCGGTCATGATCTGTCCCCTTCTCGGCTGATCGCGGAAGCCGATCTCCCGCCCATGCCATGTGGGGCTTCGCGGCCCCGGTTCAAGCGCCGCCCACTGGGCGGATCAAGCGGCGCGGACTTCCTCCGCCAAGGCTGCAAGCACCGCGCCGTCTGCCACCTGGGTGCCCGCCGCGACCATAACTTCCGAGACCGTACCGTCGCGTGGCGCGGAAAGGGTCATTTCCATTTTCATGGCTTCCATGATCACCATTGCGTCACCCGCGCGGACTTCCTGCCCCGGTTCGACCAGCACCTGTTTGATGATACCCGGCATCATCGACACGACCTGATCGCCGCCGGCCGCAAGATCGTCCGCGCGCAGACCCTTGGGCCGTGCGAAGCGATGGGTGAGCCCCTCATGGAAGACAACCACTTCGCTTTCACTCAAGATAAGACGGCAGCGCCGGGTCACGCCGTCTGTGCTGAACAACCAGTCGTCGCCGTTGCGGCGAACGGCATCAAAGCGCAAACCACCATCCGCAAGGGTGCCGCCGGAGACCATCCAGGCGTCCTTTCCTTCGCGCGCCACATGGAAAACCGTGTCTGTTCCGTCAAGCTCCATTCTCACCGTGCGGGCGGGCATACCCCATGCCTCGAACGGACCGATCTCCGCAACCGAAACCGGCTTTCCGCTACTGGCGGGAACCATGCCGGACGCCGCAAGCACTGCCAATACGGTGATCGGGTCCGGTGCGGGCACCCGCGCTGTCAGGCTTTCCAAGTTGCGGTCGATCAGGCCGGTATCGAGCCGTGCCGCGGCAAAGTCCTCATCCCGGCAAAGCCGTGCGAGAAACGCCGTGTTGGTTACGGTGCCGGCAATCTCGGTGCGTCCCAGCGCTCCGGCAAGCTTGCCCAGCGCTTCGGTGCGCGTCTTGCCGTGGGCGACCATCTTGGCGATCATCGGGTCGTAGAATGGTGTGATCTCGTCGCCGGACCGGACACCGGAATCCACCCTTATATCGCCTCTGGGGAAAGCCAGATGCGCAAGCCGCCCGACCGCCGGAAGAAACCCCTTTTCCGCATCCTCGGCATAGATCCGCGCTTCAACCGCATGGCCGTTGATCGACAGCTGATCCTGCGCCAGGGGCAGAGGCTCGCCGGAGGCCACGCGGATCTGCCATTCGACAAGATCGAGCCCCGTGACCATCTCGGTGACCGGATGTTCGACCTGCAGCCGGGTGTTCATCTCCATGAACCAGAAGCGGTCCGCCCTCAGGCCCTCGCTCGCGTCGACGATGAACTCGACCGTGCCCGCGCCCGCATAGTCGATCGCCTTGGCAGCCTGCACCGCCGCAGCCCCCATCGCTTCACGCACGTCGTCGGGCATTCCTGGCGCCGGGGCCTCCTCGATCACCTTCTGGTGCCGCCGCTGCGCCGAGCAATCCCGCTCGAACAGGTGAACCGCATTGCCGTGGCTGTCGCCGAACACCTGGATCTCGATATGTCGAGGCGTGGCGACATATTTCTCCACCAGCACCCTGTCGTCCCCGAAGGAGGCCTTGGCCTCGCGCCGCGCCGAGGAAAGGGCTGCAGAAAAATCCTCCTGCCTTTCGACCTTGCGCATGCCCTTGCCACCGCCACCGGCGCGGGCCTTGATCAGCACCGGAAACCCGATCTCGTTGGCTTTGCCCGCAAGCACCACCAGGTCCTGAGCCTCACCATGGTAGCCCGGCACCACCGGAACCTTGGCCTTTTCCATCAGCGCTTTCGCCGCATCCTTCAATCCCATCGCCCGGATCGCCCTGGCCGACGGCCCGATGAAGATCAGCCCGGCCTTCTCCACCCGCTCTACAAAGTCGGGATTTTCCGACAGGAAGCCGTAGCCCGGATGGATCGCATCAGCGCCTGTCCGCCTGGCGGCGTCCAAGACAGCGTCAAAACTCAGATAGCTTTCGCTTGCCGCGGCAGGCCCGATTCGAACCGCCTCTTCGGCCATTTCGACATGCAGCGCGTTTGCATCGGCCTCCGAATAGACCGCGACCGTCGCAATGCCCATTTTCCGCGCGGTGCGGATGATCCGACAGGCAATCTCGCCCCGGTTGGCGATGAGGATTTTGCGGATCGTGTTCATATCGGCTCCTCCGCGGCAAAGTCTTCGACGACTTCGAACCGCTCATAGATAAAGATCATGTCAGGATCGAATGAACCCTGGCGCTGATAGTAGGCGCGATAGCCGTTTCGCCAGTCCTCCAGATCCTTGAACTCGCCCTGCGCCGGAACACGGGCTTCGTCCATCCGCGAAAAACCGATCTCCTCAATGCTCAAAGTTCGCGTCGCCACCGCAGGGTTGCCGTTCCAGTCAAGCGCAATATCGATCCGCCCGATCTCGGGATACGACTCCGGTTCATCGGCGAATTCCTCTGGCACTGCGCAAGTTGCAGTCTTCCTGCCCGACCGCATCAATTCGATAATCTCGCGATTGAGCTTTTCACCGTCGCCTGGCCTGTAGGACTTGGCACCGGGATAGCGCTTCAGAGCTTGTTCAAGCGTGATGGCCATGCGGTTCGCTCCCATCACATCCTGAACACGCCGAACTTGGTATCTTCCACCGGCGCATTCAGCGCCGCCGACAGGCTGAGCGCCAGGATCTCGCGGGATTTGAGCGGATTGATGATGCCGTCATCCCACAACCGCGCCGAAGCGTAGAGCGGGTGCGACTGCCGCTCGAACATCTCGATCGTCGGACGCTTGAATTCGGCTTCGTCCTCCGCCGACCATTCGCCACCCTTGCGCTCGATCGCATCGCGCCTGACCGTGGCCAGCACGCCGGCCGCCTGTTCGCCGCCCATCACCGAAATCCGGCTGTTGGGCCAGGTCCAAAGGAAACGGGGCGAATAGGCCCTGCCGCACATGCCGTAATTACCGGCCCCGAAAGAGCCACCGACGATCATGGTGATCTTCGGCACCTTGGTGGTGGCAACGGCAGTCACCATCTTGGCGCCGTCCTTGGCGATGCCGCCGGCCTCGTATTTCTGACCGACCATGAAGCCGGTGATGTTCTGCAGGAACACCAGCGGCACCTTGCGCTGCGAACAGAGCTCGATGAAATGCGCCGCCTTCACGGCGCTTTCCGAAAACAGCACGCCGTTGTTGGCGACGATACCCACCGGCATGCCCATCACATGGGCGAAGCCGCAGACGATCGTGGTCCCGTAGCGCGCCTTGAACTCGTCAAAGCGCGAGCCGTCGACAATGCGGGCGATCACCTCGCGAATGTCGTAGGGCTGGCGTGTGTCGGCGGGAATGATCCCTGCAATCTCCGCCGGATCGTAGAGCGGCTCTTCCGGTGCGAGGCAGTCCATCTGGCCAAGCCCGGCCTTTCCCTTGTCATTGAGATTGCCCACCGCCTGCCGCGCCAGTTCGAGTGCATGCGCGTCATTGTCGGCGAGATGATCGGCCACGCCCGAAAGCCGCGTGTGCACGTCACCACCACCCAGATCCTCGGCGCTGACCACCTCGCCGGTGGCGGCCTTGACCAGTGGTGGGCCTGCCAGAAAGATCGTGCCCTGCTCACGCACGATGATGGTCTCGTCGCTCATCGCCGGCACGTAGGCCCCACCCGCCGTGCACGAACCCATCACCACCGCGATCTGTGAAATGCCTTGGGCGCTCATGTTCGCCTGGTTGAAGAAGATCCTGCCGAAATGATCCCGGTCGGGAAAGACCTCGTCCTGGTTCGGCAGGTTGGCGCCGCCGGAATCGACGAGATAGACGCAAGGAAGATGGTTCTCGAGCGCGATCTCCTGGGCGCGAAGATGCTTCTTCACGGTCATGGGATAGTAGGTCCCGCCCTTCACCGTGGCGTCGTTGCACACCACCATCACATCCCGGCCCTTCACCCGGCCGACGCCAGCAATCACGCCTGCGCTGGCGATATCCCCGCCGTAAAGATCGTGCGCGGCGAACCGTCCGATTTCGAGAAACGGCGAGTCCGGATCGATGAGCCCTGCCACCCGGTCTCGCGGCAGCAACTTACCCCGCCCGACATGGCGCTCGCGCGACGCCTCCGGCCCGCCCTGACCGTGCAGTCGAGCAGCCTCCGAAACCTTTTCGATCTGCTCGGCCATCTGGGCAGCATTGTCCTTGAAGGCCTGGGAACCGGTGGAGATTTTGGACTGGATGACGGACATCAGCGAATAAGCTCCACTTCGCAGGGCAGGTCGAGATCAGCCCAAATGCGATCAGCGGTCAATGCCCTCCCGTTTTCGAGAGCGGCGGTGGCAATGCAGGCCCGATCTGCGAAGGAGAGCTTCTTCCGGGTCAGGTTCGTGCGCAGCCGCGCCGCCCGATCCGCATGCGCTGACTCGAACGGCAGGATGCGCAAGCCAAGCGCCAGAAGCCATCCGATGGCTTGGTCCGGCTCGAACCCCTTTTCGATCATCTTGGCACCGGCTTCTGACAGATTGACGGCGCTCACCGCAGCTTCGTCAAGAACGGACGCGACGATGTCCGCGCCTGGTTCGTTGAAAGCCAGGGCCAGCACAGCAGAGGCATCGAGCAAGGCGCCACTCATTCCTGCTGCGCTTCCAGCCGGCGGTCAGCGATCAACTCGTCCGAAACGAGGCTGGTGCCTGGCACCAATTCGCGGGCCTTTTTCTGCAGGCGCCGCACCGCCGCCATCGGCGAGATCACCATGAGTTCACCATCCCGCACATGCACCGTCACGCGGCCATCCTTGTCGAGCGCCATCGCGCGGCGGATATCGGCCGGCAGCACCAAGGCGCCGTCGGCGCTCACGTTCAACGCCCTGAAATCGACCGAGCCCGGCTCGAGTGGATCCGCCCCATTCCCGGCGCGCGCCTCCTGCTCTTCGGCAAGCGCCTTCTTCCAGTGAGAATATTGGGTGAACCCCGTCCCCTCGTTTCCACCTTCGGACACGTATATGTCAGCGACTTCGCGCCCCGAAGGGATTACGCCGCGCTGGGCGAACAGTTCATCGCAAATCTGCCAGATGCGCGCCTTCTCCGATCCGGGACGAACGCTCTCGTACAACATAACCTTTTCCTTTATGTTTATCGACAATAAACATAATATACAGATATTTTACGTTATTTCAAACCACATGACATCACGCCGTCTCCGCCATCATCTCGCGGCCGATCAGCATGCGGCGGATCTCACTGGTTCCCGCGCCGATTTCATAAAGCTTGGCGTCACGCAGCAGTCGTCCGGTCGGGTAATCGTTGATGTAGCCGTTGCCGCCCAGAGCCTGGATCGCCTCAAGCGCCACCTGTGTCGCCTTCTCGGCGGAATAGAGAATGCAACCCGCAGCATCCTTGCGCGTGGTCTCGCCCCGGTCGCAGGCCGCCGCCACCGCATAGACATAGGCCCGGCAGGCGTTCATCGTCGTGTACATGTCGGCCAGCTTGCCCTGCATGAGCTGGAAACTGCCGATCGGCTCGCCGAATTGCTTGCGCTCGTGGCAATACGGAACCACAACATCCATTGCCGCCGCCATGATGCCGAGCGGCCCGCCCGAAAGCACCACACGCTCATAGTCGAGCCCGGACATCAGGATCCTGGCCCCCTGACCTTCCTCGCCCAGCACATTTTCGAATGGCACTTCGCAATCCTCGAAAACCAGCTCGCAGGTGTTGGAGCCGCGCATGCCGAGCTTGTCGAGCTTCTGCGCGGTCGAAAAACCGGCCATGCCTTTCTCGATCAGGAAAGCCGTGATCCCGCGCGATTTGGCATCGGGGTCGGTCTTGGCATAAACAACAAGTGTGTTGGCGTCCGGTCCGTTGGTGATCCACATCTTGTTGCCGTTGAGCACATAGCGGTCATTGCGCTTTTCGGCCCTGAGCTTCATCGAGACAACGTCCGATCCCGATCCCGGTTCGCTCATCGCCAGCGCGCCCACGTTTTCGCCCGAGCACAGCTTTGGTAGATATTTCTGCTTCTGCGCCTGGTTGCCCCAGCGGTTGATCTGGTTGACGCAGAGATTGGAATGCGCGCCATAGGACAGGCCGATCGAGGCGGAAGCGCGGCTGATTTCCTCCATTGCCACGGTGTGGGCAAGATAGCCCATGCCGGTTCCGCCGAAATCAGGATCCGCAGTCATGCCCAAAAGGCCGAGTTCACCCATCTCCGTCCAGAGATGCATGGGGAACTGGTTGTCCCGGTCGGTCTCATCGGCAACCGGAGCGATCCGCTCCCGCGCGAACCGCGCAACGGTCTCGCGCAGCGCATCGACCTCTTCACCGAGCCCGAAATTCATGCTTGTTGAAAACATCTCAACCTTCCTCTCGTTGTCCGACCAGCCGGGCCACCAGCCGCACATAGACCGCCTCGATCTCGTCGAGCGACAGCCGTCCGCTTTCCCGGTACCAGGTCGTCATCCCGTTGAGCATCGCAATGATCGCCATCGTGCTGACCTGTGGATCAATGATGTCGAACGACCCATCCGCCGCGCCGCGCTCCAGAATGGCTCTCGGCGCATTTTCGTACTGACGCCGCAACCGCTCGATTTCGTGAAAGTTTCCATCCTCGAGGCTTCTGAGTTCCATGTAGGAGATGAAAACCTCGCGCGACCGGTCAAGGTGATAACGAATGTGAAAGCGCACGAACTGCTCAAGCGCATCAGGGGGAGCCAGCCCGGGTGTCTCGGCCTCTTCCCAGCTCGACAGCAGCGTCTCCATGTGAACCTGCAAAAGTTCGTTGAGCAGGTCCTGCTTGGTCGGGAAATGATTGTAGATCGCGCCGGCCTGAACCCCGGTCGCAGCCGCGATTGCCCGCATCGAAACGGCGGCGTAACCTGATTTGGCAAACAGCTCCAGGGCCGCGTTGCGCAGCTTCTCCGCCGTTTCCGCTCCCGTTGAACCCGCCCGTCGCGCCATGCTTCACACAATTAAATGAACGTTCGTTTAATTTATCCGGTTGTGCCGGGGAAGACAAGTCCCCGCTGAAACACTGCGGCGCCTCAACCTGCTCCGGCCGCCATTATCTGCTGCCGCACCAGGGCGCGGCATCCTTTGGCCGGCCCGCCTCAAACCCGCATTGCCGCGTCGCCGGAACCGGCCTGTCAGGCAAGCCACCGCTTGCGCCGCTTGTAGTGCTTCACGTTCTTGAACGAGCGTCGGCCCTCGCCGCCTACGCCGAGGTAGAACTCCTTCACGTCCTCGTTCTCGCGCAAATCCTTGGCGACACCGTCCATGACGATACGCCCGGACTCGAGAATGTAGCCATAGGTGGCGTAACGCAGCGCGATGTTGGTGTTCTGCTCCGCCAGCAGGAAAGAAACGCCCTGCTCGTGGTTGAGCTGCCGGACGATCTCGAAGATCTCCTCCTGCAACTGCGGCGCCAGCCCCATCGAAGGCTCGTCGAGCAGAATCATTTTCGGCCGGCTCATCAGCGCCCTGCCAATCGCCGTCATCTGCTGTTCACCGCCGGATGTGTATCCGGCCTGACTCGACTTGCGCTCGCGCAACCGCGGAAAATAGTCATACACCATCTCGATGTCGCGCTTGATCGCCGCATTTCCGTCGCGGCGCGTGAAGGCTCCGGTCAAGAGGTTTTCCTCGACCGTCAGGTGGCCGAAGCAATGCCGGCCTTCCATCACTTGGATACATCCGCGCCGGACCAGTTCATTGGCAGTCTGCGCCTCGATCCGCTTGCCTTCGAATTCGATCGATCCCTTCGTCACCTCGCCGCGCTCGGAGCGCAACAGGTTTGAGATCGCTTTCAGCGTCGTGGATTTTCCCGCGCCGTTTGCCCCAAGAAGCGCAACGATCCCGCCCTCGGGCACCACCAGCGACACCCCCTTGAGAACAAGGATCACGTGGTCGTAGATGACCTCGATATTGTTCACCGACAGAATGTTCGGCTTTGTCTGCGGTTCGGCGGAAGCAGCTGTCGACATGATGCGGAGCCTCGGTCTGAGTGTCGGACGAAGGGCCTGCCGCGCAGCTCTCATCGCGCGGCAGGCAGTTTCGGTTCAGCCGGTCAGTTGACGCAGGCCTCGGTGCGCTCGGGCCACGGAGCGTTGCTCTCCGCATAGTCCTTCGCTGCCTGCTCCAGGAGCGGCTTGACGAGATCCACGTCCGGAGAGAACCAGTCGCCGGACTTCTGCCAGTCCTTGCCGTCCCATTCGACAACATAGACCTTGTGGTGGCCCGAATGGTCCTCGCAGCTGAGCTTCATCGGCAGGGCAAACCCTTCCATGCCCATTTCCTTGAGCCGCTCCTCGGTGATGTCGAGGTTCTCGAGACCCACACGCATGTCCTTGGCGTCGATCATCGTCTTGCCGGTGATCTCCTGCGCCCGACGGATGCCCTCTGCAATCAGCATCGAGTTGTAGACACCGCGGTTGTAGAGGTTGTCGGCGAACTTGGCCGGGTCGACCTCGCTCATGCCGGCATCAACGACGAACTTCTTGATGTCGTCCATCACCGGATAGTCCGCACCGACGCCATGGAAGTTAAGCGTGCGATAGCCCTTGGCAGCTTCGCCGCCGGCTGCTGCATCGTCATTGCCTCCCGACCACCAGATGCCGTAGAAATTCTCCATCGGGTAGCGGATCTTCGTGGCTTCCTTGACAGCGGTCGGGCTCATGGCGCCCCAGCCCCACATGATCATGTAGTCGGGGCGGTCCCGGCGAATATTGAGCCACTGGGACGACTGGTTCTGCATTTCCTTGCCAGGCACCGGATACTGCAGCAGCTCAAACCCCATGTCGCTCGCCATCTGCTCGAGCAGCGGGATCGGCTCGCGGCCGTAGCCGGCGTCAAGGAAGATGTAGCCGATCTTCTTGCCCTTGAGCGCATCATCGCCGCCACCTTCGCGGCGTGCAATGTCGGTCACGATCGCCGACGCACCGTCCCAGTAGGTGTTGGGCGGATTGAAGACCCAGGGAAACGTGTTGCCTTCGGCCGCGGCCGAAAGACCGTAGGCCATGGAAAGAACGGGGATCTGGTCAACCGATGCCTTCGGGATCACCTGAAGCGTGATGCCGGTTGAATAGGGGCTGATCACCAGCGCGCCTTCGCCCTTCACCTGCTCGTAGCACTCCACGCCCTTTTGCGTGTCGTAGCCGGTTTCGCATTCGGCAATGCGCAGCTTCACGCCGTTGATGCCGCCGTCACGTTCGTTGAGCATGGTCAGGTAGTCGTGCATTCCGTTGGCGATCGGTATGCCGGAGCCGGCGAACGGCCCTGTCCGGTAGCTGAACAAGGGTACGTACAGCTCGTCGGCGAAGGCCGGCAGCGCTGCGCCTGCGAGTGTGCCGGCCAGAACGGTCCCGGCAATCAGACTTTTCAGTCGCATTGTATTCCTCCCATTGGGTGCGGCGACCGCACCACTCCGGGGACCCTCGACCTCCCGACATTGACGGTCCGGACGGGTCCCGTGCCCGGACAATGCCGATTTCAAACCTTGCCGCGACGCCTCCTCCGGCATCACGCCAGGCAACATTCCGGATCAGGCGTATGGAAACGGCCAGACCCTGAGCTTCTCCTTGCCGAGCGACCAGAGCCTCGCCAGCCCATGCGGTTCGACAATGAGAAAGAAGATGATCAACGCACCCACCACCATCGTGGCGACGTGGAAGACCGTCTCGGCGCCGATATCCACTCCCAACGCGGGCAGACCGGCGCGCAGCACGATCGGAAGCCCCCAGATGAAAGCGGCGCCGAAGAACGAGCCGACCAGGCTGCCAAGCCCGCCCAAAATCACCATGAACAGGATCTGGAACGACAGCGTGATCGAGAACGCGGAAGGCTCGGCGGCGCCGAGGTAGAAGAAGATGAACATTGCGCCGGCCACACCGCAAAGATAGGACGACACCGCGAAGGCCGACAGCTTAGCCGTCAGCGGCCTGACCCCCATCAGTTCGGCGGCAATATCCATGTCGCGGATCATCATCCATTGCCTGCCGATGCGCCCGCGAACGATGTTCTTCACCGCCAGCGTCAGCACCACAACGATGCCGAGAACGACAAAATACTGTGTCATCGGCCCGGCGGCGGGACCGGTCAGGATCACGTCGCCGAAGCCGCGCCGCTCCGGCACCTCGATCGCGCCTGAGGAATTGTAATTGTAGAGCCAGGGAATGCGGATGAAGCACCACTCGAGGAAGAACTGCGCCGCAAGCGTCGTGACCGCCAGGTAAAGCCCCTTGATCCTGAGCGACGGCAACCCGAATACCACGCCGATACCGGCCGAGAATATGCCCGAAATCAGCACATGGACGATGATGTTCACGTCCGGAAAGATCGTCGTGAGCTTGTAGCAGGAATAGGCGCCCACGCCCATGAACGCGCCGGTGCCGAGCGACAATTGCCCGGCGTAACCCGTCAGGATGTTCAGCCCGATCGCCGCCAGCGCGAGGATCAGGAACGGCGTCATGATGGCGTTGAGGAAAAAATCGCTCGCCACGAACGGAATGATCAGCGCCACCGCCCCGATGAGCATGACGCCGATACGATCCTCGCGGATCGGAAAGATCGCCTGGTCATCCACATAGGTCGACTTGTACTGGCCGGATTCGCGGTAGAGCATCAGTCGCCTCCCCAGACATTTCCGCCCGCAGGCAGCCTGTGCAGTTTTGATGCGGACACCCGGAACCTGTGCCCTGTCGGGGCTTCCATGATGACGGCATGATCGACGACCGACACCTTGGTGCCGCCAAGCGCCTCGATGCGCTTGATCTCGGCTGCCAGATCGTCGGTCTCGATGTCGAAATGTATGCGTGCCTCGTCGTGCACGGCTTCCACGATCAGCGAAACACCGCTGTCGGACGCTTCGATCGTTGCCCGGTGCCCGTCCTCGTCGGCATGCGCGGGCTGTCCGAGAAGCTGCGACCAGAAACCCGCCGCCTGCTCGATATGATCCGTGTGGCAGTCGATGACGATGGCCGATAGCCTGCTCTTGTGCATCGCTTACACCCTTTCGATGATACGTTCGCCGAACAGGCCCTGCGGCCTGAACAAGAGGAAGATCAGTGCGATCATGTAGGCGAGCCAGCTCTCGATACCGCCGCCCACCAGCGGCCCCCAGTAGATCTCGCCGATCTTTTCGCCCATGCCGATGATCAGCCCGCCGACAATCGCGCCGGGTATCGAGGTGAAACCGCCGAGAATGAGCACCGGAAGGGCCTTGAGCGCGATGATCTCGAGCGCAAACGAGACGTCGGAGCGCGCTCCCCACATGATGCCGGTGGTCAGCGCCACGATGCCGGCGGCAAACCAGACGATGGCCCAGATCTGGTTGAGCGAAATGCCCACCGACAGCGCCGCCTGGTGATCGTCGGCCACCGCACGAAGCGCCCGTCCGATCCGGGTCTTGTTGAAGAACACGCCCAGCGCTGCAACCATGATGATCGCGATGACCGCGGCAGCGATGTCGATGTGCTGCAGGATCAGCAAACCGCCGTCACCGATCTCGAAGGCGGTCGATCCGGTCGGAAGGCCAAGCTCGGTGGTGATCATCTGCTTCGGCTCGCCACCGAAAATGAACTCGCCGAAACCGATCAGGAAGTAGGTCAAGCCGATGGTCGACATCAAGAGGATGATGTCGGGCTGGTTGACCAGGGGCCGCATCACGAAGCGTTCGACTGCAAGCGCCAGGAGCCCCATCACACCGATGGTCAGGATCAGTGCGAGATAGGCCGGAACGCCCTTTTCATGCAGGCCCACCAGGGTGAGGCCCGCGAACACCACCATGATTCCTTGCGCGAAATTGAACACGCCCGAGGCCTTGAAGATCAGCACGAACCCGAGCGCGATCAGGGCATAGAGCACGCCCGCCACGAACCCTTCCCACAGCACCTGCAGAAAGAAGTCGGGCAGTTCCACCATCTGGACGAAGGGGTCGATCAGGATTGAATAGAGAAAGTCCATCAGTGTGAAACCCCCAGATAGGCGTCGATGACATCCTGGTTGTTCTTGACCTCGTCGGGCGTGCCGTCACCGATCTTGCGGCCGTAATCGAGAACCACAACGCGGTCGGAAATGTCCATCACCACGCCCATGTCGTGCTCGATCAGCGCGATCGTCGTCCCCATCTGGTTGTTCACGTCGAGGATGAAGCGGCTCATGTCCTCCTTCTCCTCGAGGTTCATGCCCGCCATCGGCTCATCCAGCAGCAAAAGGTCGGGCTCCATCGCCAGCGCCCGGCCAAGCTCGACCCGCTTCTGCAGACCGTAGGGCAGCTTGCCCACCGGCGTCTTGCGGATGTGCTGGATTTCCAGGAAATCGATGATCTCCTCGACCTTGAGCCGGTGCTCGATCTCCTCGTCGCGCGCCGGGCCGACATTGAGCACCTGCCAGAAGAAGTTCTTGTGCATCTTCAGCGTCCGCCCCGACATGATGTTGTCGAGCGTCGACATCCCCTTGAACAGTGCCACGTTCTGGAATGTGCGGGCGATGCCCGATGCGGCAGCCTCATAGGGCTGCATTCGCGACCGCGCCTTGCCGCGAAAGGTGATCACCCCCTGCTGGGGATGATAAAAACCGTTGATGACGTTGAGCATCGAGGTCTTGCCGGCGCCGTTGGGCCCGATGATGGCGCGGATCTCGCCTTTGCGGATGTCGAAGGAGATGTCCGAAATCGCCTTCACTCCGCCGAACGACAGCGACACGTTGTCGAGCTTGAGCATCACCTCACCGGGCGCGAGACCATCATCATCGGCATGCAGCTCGACGTGTTTGACACGGGCGTTCATTCGGCGGCCTCCGGCAATGTCTCGACGGCGGGATGTGTCTTCGCATCCGCCACTTTCACGGTGGCCCGTATGACACCCTTGCGGCCGTCTTCGAATGTCATGTCGGTCTCGATGAACTGTTCGGTAGATCCATTGTAAAGCGCCTCGATCAATGGTTCGAAACGTTCGGCGATGAAGCCGCGACGCACCTTCTGGGTCCGCGTCAGCTCGCCGTCATCAGCTTCGAGCTCCTTGTGCAGGACCAGAAACCGCTTGATCTGCGCACCCGCCATCATCGGCTCGGCGGCGAGGTCCCTGTTCACCTGGTCGACATGCGCCGCCATCATCTCGTAGATCTGCGGCAGGCCGGCCAGCTCCTGATAGGAACCGTAGGAGATGTTGTTGCGCTCCGCCCAGTTGCCCACCGCGGTCAGGTCGATGTTGAGAAACACCGCGACGAAATCGCGGCCGTTGCCGAAGGCCACCGCCTCCTTGATGTTGGGGAAGAACTTGAGCTTGTTCTCGATGTATTTCGGGGCATAGAGCGCACCGGTCGTGAGCTTGCCCACATCCTTGGCACGGTCGATGATCTTGAGATGCCCCTCGGCGTCGAAGATGCCGGCGTCGCCGGTCATCACCCAGCCGTCCGGCGTCATTGTTTCCTTCGTTTTTTCCTCGTCTCCGTAGTAACCGGTAAACATTCCCGGCGATCTGAACTGCACCTCGCCGTTTTCGGCGATGCGGATTTCCACATCCGGCGCCGCCGGCCCCACCGTGTCCGGCCGGACATCGCCATCCTTCTGTGCCGTCACGTAGAGAAACGCCTCGGTCTGCCCGTAAAGCTGCTTGAGGTTGATGCCCAGCGAACGGAAGAAGGAAAACAGGTCCGGACCGATCGCCTCGCCGGCCGTATAGGCTGTGCGGATGCGGGTGAACCCGAGAACGTTTCTAAGCGGGCCGTAAATCAGCTTGTCGCCGAGCCAGTAGGAAATCCGCGCCGAAAGCGGAACCGGTCGTCCTTCGAGGATCCTTTCGCCATGCTTCTTTGCGACGGCGAGATAATGATCGAACAGCCATTTCTTGATCCGGCTGGCGTCCTCCATGCGGATCATGACGCTCGTCAGCAAACCTTCAAAGACGCGCGGTGGCGCGAAATAGAAGGTCGGGCCAATCTCACGCAGGTTCTGGGACACCGTTTCCGGGCTTTCCGGGCAGCTCATGCACAGCCCTACCGCATAGCCCTGGGCGTAGTTGAGGTAATGGTCGCCCACCCAGGCGAGCGGCAGATAGGCCAGCACCTCGTCATTCTCGGTCATATGGTCGAATTTGGCGGTGTCCTCGGCAGCTTTCACCGAAGCCGCCGCCGTCAGCATCACGCCTTTCGACCGCCCGGTCGTCCCGGATGTGTAGAGGATCGCCGAGATCTCGCTGCCGTCGGAGGCGCGGATACGCTCTTCCCAGTCGGTCACCAGGGCCTTGTTCGAGGCCGACGCCTGCCGGCCCTTTTCCTGGATCGTTGCGAAATCGTGCAGATGGGTGTGGTCGTAATCCCGAAGACCGCGTGGTTCGTCATAGATGATGTCGGTCAGCCCCGGGATGTCCTCGGCCACAGACTGAAGCTTGTCGACCTGCTCCTGATCCTGGACGATGGCGAAGCGCACACCGGCATGGTTGAGCACATAGGCGATCTCGTCGGCCACGGAATCGGCGTAGACGGGAACCGGAATGGCCTTGAGCGACTGGGCCGCACAGAAGGCCCAGTAGAGCCTCGGGCGGTTGGAGCCGACAATTGCGATGCGGTCGCCCTCTTCAAGCCCCATCGCCTGCAGGCCCAGCGCCAGATCGCGGATCTCGTCGCGCTGCTCGGACCAGCTCCAGGTCTGCCAGATGCCGTAGTCCTTGATGCGCATTGCCGGTCGTGTGGCGAAACGCTTGGCGTTCAGCAGCAGATATTGCGGAAACGTCACCGGCTTGCCGCCGGCGGTCACGCCTGTGGCTTCCATCCTCCACTCTCCTCCCTGTCCGGGCGGCGTTTTGCCGTGCCCGCGCGCAGGCCCTCCAGCCCGCGTTTCCGGCCGCTCCCGATGGCCGGTCGTCTGACGCAAACCCGGCAGCTGTCCTCTCAGCCGCCGCGCTCAGCGCGCGCCCATGAATTAAATGAACGCTTGTTTACCTTATCCCTCCCATATGCCTTTGCAAGTGCTGTTTTGGGGATTCCGCATCCTTTTTCTGATCCGAGATCACCCCAGTTCCGCTATGCGGTCCACGAGCGAGGCAACACCGAAACGGATAGGGTCGGTGGCCGGCACTCCGTAGGTTGCCGAAAGTTCGTCGAGCAGCTTCCGGGCGTCGTCCTCGGCAAGCTTCTGCGTGTTAACCGCAATGCCCGCGCAGGCAATGTCCGGGTTCGTCAGCCGCCCGCATGTGACCGTCAGATCGATCACGTCCTGGATGCTCGGAAGAGGATGGCTTACGCCGCGCATGGTCTTCCGGGTCGGCTCGTGACAGACAATGAAGAGATCGGGTTGGGCGCCATGCAGCAGACCGAGCGAAACCCCGGCGAAACTCGGATGAAACAGCGACCCCTGCCCTTCCACCAGGTCCCAGTGGTCCGAATCTGCCGCCGGTGCGATCCATTCCACCGCGCCCGAGATGAAATCCGCGGCCACCGCGTCGATCGCCGCGCCCCGCCCCGAAATGAACACGCCGGTCTGCCCGGTGGCCCGGAAATCTGCATTCCAGCCGCGGTTCCGCATCTCCTTTTCCAGCGCTAGGGCCGTGTATTTCTTGCCCACCGAGCAATCGGTCCCGACCGTCAGAACCCTTTTGCCGGGCCGCTTCGTGCCCTTTCCGGTGGCGAACCGGACATCGGAAAACCGCACATCGTGCAATCCGGCTCCGCCGCGTGCCGCGGCCTCAGCGATCTCGGGGATGGAGGCCAGCCGGGTGTGCAGCCCGGTGGCGACATTCAGGCCCGCCTCAAGCGCCTCGACGATCGAGGCGACCCAGTGATCGGGGAGCACGCCCCCCGCATTGACTGCACCGACGACCATCGTCTGGACGCCCTTTTCCTTGGCCTCCGCGATGGACAAATCGGGAATCCCGGCATCGGCCTTGCAGCCTTCAAGCCGCAGCTGACCGATGCACCATTCGGGACGCCAGTCGACAATGCCAAGACCAGTTTTTGCGGCCAGCGCATCGGGAACATCACCAAGAAAGATCAGATAGGGCGGTTCAATGACCATCATGCACTCCAGACAATTGCATCGGGTTTCAGGGGGGCCGTGTTGAAATCGCCGGCATCATACCGGCAACTTTCCGCCGCACCTGCAAAAGGCGCGGTCGACCCTGTGGGCACACTGTCCTGCGCCTTGTTCCCACCGTCAAGCCGAGAGTTTGGTGTTTCCGCAGTTCCCTGTCATGAGCGGGTCGGGCTCAGGGGGCCGCCCGGCGAAGATAGGCCTCGAAGCATGGCGTGAGTTCGATTTTCTCATGGCCCGCAAGGGCTTCGGCGTAATGGGCCTTGAGCAGATTGCGCGAGTGCAGCACCGGGCAAACCGGCGCAAGCACCAGATCGGTCTCAGCCACCGCCCTGAAGGTTTGGTCAGTCATCGGCGGCAGCGCCCGGTAGGGATCGGCGCCGATTGCCACATGATAGCTGCCCTTCATGTCGAGAATGAACGGAAACGGATTGGCGAAATCAAGATTGAGCACGGTTTCGAACCGGCTTCCACGGCTGTCCTCAAGCCGTTTGACTGCCGCTGCGGCCGCCTGCATTTCCTCAAGCAGCATGTACTGGTAATCGTGATCCGAGAACTGCAGGAAGGATGGCAACGCCTCGGTCTCGGCAATCGCCTCATAGGTGTCGCGGTGGTCGATGTAGATCTGCCGCTTGCGCTCGGCCTGTTCCGCAAACACGTCCTTGACGGAGGCCTGGCCGATCGGCCCCAGATCCGGAGCATCCACCTTGATGTAGCCGGGCGCCACCGCGGCCGTGCGGGCGGCCTTGTGCAGCATAGTGCTGATATCAGGCACCGCAGTGAATGCGGCGAGCGCCAGAACCGGAATTGCAAAGCGCCCGTAGCCGGCCATCGGCTTCAGAAGGATCGCAAGCAGCGCCGGCCAGACCATGATGAAGGCGTGGCTGCCGGTGTTCTGGGTCTCGTAGAACAGGCCGGAGGCAAGCAGCAGCCCCACCCAGAACCAGTCGGCATCAAAAACCCGCGCCAGCCTGTTGCCCTCTTGCCGCGCTTCCGCAGCCGGCTCGTGGGCAAGCGCCGCGACCAGCAGAACACAGGCCAGAATTGCCCCGGCTCCGAGCACGTTGAAATGCTGCGAGGCCGCCGTCAGGAACCGCGGCAGCAGCGCGCCGGTGTTCTCCGTCGCAAGCACGATGATGTCGCGCACATAGAGGCTCACCATGCCGGTCACAAGCTCCACAGCCCCGGCCACGACGAGACAGATCAGAGCCGTGGCGACGGCTGTCGAAACCCGGATCCGTCCGAGCAGCAAGGCAAACAGAAGGATCGGTCCGGCGGCGAGGAAGGCGGTGATCTTGCAGAAGGCCGCAGACAAGAGCACCACGCTCAGCACGATGGTCTGGATCACCGGGCTGCGCACGAACAGCACGGTCGCAGCCACCAGATAGATCAGGTGCGCCCCATGCCGGTTGTAGATGCCGAATGCGTCGGTGCCCGGATAGGGATAGAAATCGATCACATTGAACGGCAGCGCCGTCACCATGAGGAACGGCAGCAGCAGCCCGAGCCCTGGCTTCATGCCGCGCGCCGAGACGTCCCAAAGGATCAGCGCCATCACCGGAAAGGACACCGGAACCCAGATCCATTGGGTCAGAAGCACCGGCTGCGCCACGGGGAACAGCGCGTTCGACAGGGCCGCGAGGTAGTATTCGAGCGGTCCGACCGGAACGAAGAAATCAATGACCGGGTGCTGACCCTGGGCGAGGCGCCCGATGGCGTCGTAATAGATCAGCACGTCCCAGTACATCGGGCCGATCGGCAGCACCAGAGGCAGGCTCTGGAGCACGAAAAGCAGCCCCGCGAATCCCAGCAGGATTGGATAAAGCCACACAAGCGACCGGCGGCCCGAATGTACGCCGTCCGAAACGAAACTGTCCGTGGCCATGAAAAGATCCCGATGGTGATTCCCGTCAGCATGCATAGTGGGCGATCTGCCGCGATCAGGTCAATCGGAACACAAAGCCTTGTGCCCGAATGGTAAACCGGACCGGCGGGATTTCCACTGGCCATGATGGTCCGAGGGTTTGGGGGTGCCCTGCCTGTCAGTCAACCGGCAGTCATTCCGCCATGGCGGGCAGTGGGATTCGCCCCTCCTCGACGCCGTGGCAGGCGGTGACTCCGGTTCCTGTCTTGGTCCAGCCGGGGACCTCGCGTTTGCAGCGATCATTGGCAAAGGGACAACGCGGATGAAAGGTGCATCCCGACGGCGGGTCGATCGGGTTGGGAATTTCCCCTTCAACTTCCTTGCGCTGCCGGCCGGTCATTTCCAGGTCAGGAACAGCATCCAGCAGCATCCGCGTATAAGGATGCTGCGGCGCCTTGAACAGTTCCTTGCTGTCGGCAATCTCCACCAGCGCGCCCAGGTAAAGAACGCCAATCCGGGTGGCCATGTGGCGGACGACGGAAAGGTCATGGCTGATGAAGAGATAGGTCAGGCCCAGCCGGTCCTGCAGATCCCGCATCAGGTTGAGGATCTGCGCCTGCACCGAAACGTCTAGCGCCGAGGTCGGCTCGTCGCAGACGATGAATTCCGGGTTTGAGGAAAGCGCTCTCGCGATCGCGATGCGCTGACGCTGGCCACCCGAAAACTCGTGCGGAAATTTTGACCCGTCCGCGGCGGAGAGCCCGACAAGGCCGAGCAGCTCATCCACCCGCGCCTTTATCCTCGTGCTGTCCTTTTCCACGCCGAGCACGATCATCGGCTCGGCGATGATATCAGCCACTTTCCAGCGCGGATTGAGGCTTGCATAGGGGCTCTGGAAGATCATCTGGAAGCGCTTGCGCAATTCCATCATCCGCTCGGAACTGTCCATGATCATCGGCTGGCCATCGAACAGGATCTCGCCTTCGCTGGGATCCAGCAGGCCCACGAGCATCTTGGCGATGGTCGACTTGCCGGAACCGGATTCGCCCACCAGCGCCAGGGTTTCGCCCTTGCGGATCTCGAAGGTCACATTGTCGACCGCGCGCAGGAACTGCTTGGATTCGCGTTCGATCAGGCGGTTCAGCCACGGCTTTGACACATCGAAGGCACGCGTCAGGTTCGATACCTGAAGCAGCGGAGTGGCGGCCTCTGCGTGGGAGTTCGTCATCCAGCAACCTCGCTCGCTTCGGCTTCCTCGTAAAGCCAGCAGGCCACCTCGCGGTTGTCCACCGGGATCAGCACAGGGCGCTGCACCCGGCACTTGTCGAAGGCATGCTCGCAGCGGGGATTGAACGGGCAGCCCGGCGGAATGTCGGAAAGGCGCGGCATCGCGCCTGGAATTTGCACTAGACGGTCTTCCTCCTGGGCAAGTGTGGGGATCGAGCCCATCAGGCCGCTGGTATAGGGATGCTTCGCATTCTTGATGATCTCGCGGACAGGTCCGATCTCCGCGATGCGGCCGGAATACATGACCGCCACGCGGTCGGCGGTTTCGGCGATCACGCCCATGTCGTGGGTGATGAGAATGACCGACGCCCCATGCTGGGTGCACTGCTCTTTCAAAACGTCGATGATCTGCGCCTGAACGGACACATCCAGCGCCGTGGTGGGTTCATCGGCGATGACCAGTTCGGGTTCGGCCGCAAGCGCCAGGGCTATCACCACACGCTGGCGCATGCCGCCGGAAAACTGATGCGGATAATCGTCGATCCGGCGGCTGGCAGCCGGAATGCCGACGTCGTCGAGCAGGCCGATCGCACGCTGGCGGGCCTCGCGCTCGGACAGGCGCAAATGCGTGCGGATGGTCTCGATGAGCTGATCGGCAATCGTGTAGAGAGGATTGAGCGATGTCAGCGGATCCTGAAACACCATTCCGATCCGCCTGCCGCGAATGGCGCGCATCTCCTCAGGTCGCAGATTGTCGATGCGCTCGCCTTTCAGGTAGATCTCACCCGAGGCAATTCGTCCCGGCGGGTCCAGCAAACCGATGATGGCCGAACCGGTGAGTGACTTGCCGGCCCCCGATTCGCCGACCACACCCAGCACCTCGCCTGCTGCCAGATCGAAGCTCACACCGTCCACCGCCGTCAGCGGACCGTGGCGGTTGGGGAACTCGATGACGAGATCACGTACGGAGAGGAGTGGTGTGGTCATGTCTCCGCCTATTTCAGTTTCGGATTGAGCGCGTCGCGCAACCAGTCGCCCAGAAGGTTGACCGAAAGCGCAAGCGCCAGCAGCGTCAGCGCCGGGTAGAGCAGGATCCAGTATTCACCGGAGAACAGGAAACCCTGACCGATGCGGATCAAGGTGCCGAGCGAGGGCTGCGTCGGCGGCGCGCCTACACCGAGGAAGGACAGCGTGGCTTCCGCGATGATTGCCAGTGCGAGCGAAATGGTTGCAATCACCAGCACCGGCCCGAGCGTATTGGGCAGAATATGCTTGAGCATGATCGCCATCGGCTTGCGGCCGATGAGCTTCGCCGCCTGCACATATTCCTTGTTGCGCTCGACAAGCGTCGCGCCGCGCACGACGCGGGCAAACTGCACCCAGTCGGAAAGACCGATCGCCAGAATGAGAACCCAGATCGCCACCTCGTTGCGATAGGATGGCGGTGTGATGCCCTTGGCAATCCCGAAAATCAGCAGCGCGACAAGGATCGCCGGAAATGTGAGCTGAATATCGGCAATCCGCATGATGATCGTGTCGGTGCGGCCACCGGTGTAACCCGCAATCAGGCCAAGCACTGAGCCAAGCACCATGGCGAACATGACCGCGGAAAAGCCGACAAACAGCGAAATCCGCAGACCGTACAGAATGGTCGAGAAAACGTCCCTGCCCTGATCATCGGTGCCGAGCATGAAGGTTTCGCCGGTGAACTGGTTGGGTTCCCCTGGCTTTGAAAAGCCGTTCATAAGGTTGAGTGACCCGGGATCGAAAGGGTTTTGCGGCGCAATCAAGGGCGCAAACAGCGCTGAAAGCACCAGCAACGCAGTGACAATGAACGCGACGACCGCGACCGGCGATTTTCGAAACCGGTAGAAAAGATCCGACGCCAGGAAATTGGAAACCGCTTCCATCACCGCCCCCTAATGCCCGCGCGCCGACGCGTCGGCGGAAAGTCGCGGGTCAATGGCGAAATACAAAAGGTCGACGATCAGGTTGATCATCACGAACATGACCGAGATCAGCATGAGATAGGCCGCCATGACGGGAATATCGACAAACTGGATGGCGTTGATGAACAGCAACCCGACGCCCGGCCACTGGAACACCGTCTCGGTAATGATCGCGAACGCAATGATCGAGCCGATCTGAAGGCCGGTAACGGTGATCACCGGTACCAGCGTGTTCTTGAGCGCATGCCCGAAATTGATCGCCCGCGTGGACAACCCTCTCGCCCGGGCAAACTTGATGTAGTCCGTGCGCAGCACTTCCAGCATCTCGGCGCGAACCAGACGCATGATCAGGGTCATCTGGTAAAGACCGAGCGTGATCGCGGGAAGAATGATTGCCTTCAGGCCGCTTTCAGTGAGAAAGCCCGTGCTCCACCAGCCGATCTTGACCGTGTCGCCGCGCCCGAAACTGGGCAGCCAGCCCAGTTCGACCGCAAAGACGTAAATCAGCAGGATGCCGATCAGGAAGGTCGGCAACGAGACCCCGATCAGCGATGTGGTCATGATGAAGTTCGCCATAAAACCGTCGCGGCGGATGGCAGTGAACACGCCGAGCCCCACCCCGAAAACAATCGCCAGGAGGGCTGAAACACCGGCCAGCTCCAGTGTCGCCGGGGCCCGTTCGGCGATGATCTCCGAAACCGGTCGCCCCTGCCGGTAGCTCACACCCAGATTGCCCTGAAGCGCATTGCCCAAAAACTTGATGTATTGAACGGGAAACGGGTCGTTCAGACCCAGCTGATCACGCACGCGCTCGATATCGGCTTGCGTGCGTTCCTGGCCAAGCAGGTTTTCCACCGGATCGCCGACAAAGCGGAACATGGAAAACGCCACCAGACCGACCATCAGCAGCACGAAGATCGATTGGAATACGCGGCGTATCACGTAAGCGAGCATGGGCGAGCCTTCAAGAAAAGGAAACGGACGGGGGCCGTGGCCCCCGCCCAAGAAATGCTCTCACACGTGCATCAGTTGAACTTCAGGAACTTGAAGTGCGGCTGATCTTCCGGCTGTACCGGAAAATCGATGTTTTCCTTCATGCCCCAGTTCAGGACCTGGTTGTGGATCGGCAGATAGATCTGCTCTTCCTGAACGATTTCCCAGATCTTGGCGATGGTCTCGTTGCGCTTGTCGAGGTCGGTTTCCGAACCCAGCGACTGGATCATGGCGTCGACTTCCGGATTGGAAAAGCGCGAGCCGTTCCAGGAACCGCGGTCATCCGTGGTCGAGTGGACCAGGAAGTTGAACACATACTCGGAATCGAAGGTCGGAACGCCCCAGCCGAGCAGGTAGAAATCGGTTTCCTTGCCCGAAATCAGCGGGAAGTGGTTGGCCTTGGTCTGGGCAACCAGATTGGCCGTGATGCCGATCTTGCCCATCATGCCGACAGCTGCCTGACAGATCGCCTCATCGTTGATGTAGCGGTCGTTCGGGCAATGCATGGTCACTTCAAAGCCGTCACCATATCCGGCTTCGTCCATCAGCGCGTTGGCAGCTTCGATGTCAGCCTCGGGATAGGCGTCAAGCTCTTCGGTCCAGCCATTGACGAATGGCGGAATGATCACGCCGGTCGGCTCGGACTGGCCGCGCATCACCACCTGCTTGATGGCGTCGCGGTCGATTGCCATGTTCATGGCCTTGCGGACGCGCACATCGGCGAACGGATTCTTGCCCTCGACATTGTCGTTGGCGAGATCTTCATCACCCGAATTGATGCCGAAGAAGATAGTGCGGTTCTGCGGGGCGTTTCCGACCTTCAGACCGTCTGCACCGGCAACACGGTCGATGTCCTGCACCGGAACGTCCTGGATGATGTCGACTTCGCCTGAAAGCAGGGCTGCCACGCGGGTCGCAGCGTTCTGAATCGGTGTGTAGATGATCTCGGTCACTTCGAGCGGGAACTGGTCCTTGCCCCAGTAGTCCGGATTCGCCTTGAGCACGGTCTTGGTGTCCGGCTCGCGGCTTTCGAGCATGAACGCGCCGGTGCCGTTGGCATTGCGGACCGCATAGGTTTCCTCGCCATCGTCGAATTCGGCCGGCTCGGTCACGTCGTTGGCCTCTGCCCAGCCCTTGTCCATCATGAACAGGTTGGTCAGGTTGTTCGGAAGGATCGGGTTTGGACCTTCCGTTTCCATTTCAACGGTGTAGTCATCGACGGCCCGGACGTCCTTGATGGAAACCAGAAGCTCCTTCATGTCGGAGCTTTCCGCCTTGGCGCGGTTGATCGAGAACACCACGTCCTCGGCGGTAAAGTCTTCACCGCCGTGAAACTTCACGCCTTCACGAAGCTTGAAAACCCAGACATTCGGATTGCCTTCCTTGACCATCCACTCGGTCGCGAGCGCGGGGATCGGCTTGGCTTCCATATCAGGCGAGATCAGCGGTTCGTAGATCTGCTGCGAAAGCGCATGCGTCGGTCCTTCATTCTGCGAATGCGGGTCCAGTGTCAGGCTGTCGCCCGCGCGCGCCCAGCGAAGGGTCTCCGCAGAAGCGAAAACGCTGGTTCCGGCAAGCATCGCGGTGGTCAGCACCACAGTTAGCAGTTTCGATTTGGATGACATCAGTTTCTCCCTCTTTTGATATTGTATCTGTGTCGGTTCCTGAAAAACCGCCCCGCCCGCAGGCAAACCACCTTGCCCTCACACAATGGCCGCGACGTTTGGCGGTCAATATAAGTGGCCGATAGTGGATGTCTACACCGGAGGCGCGCGTTTATCCCCAGCTATCATTGAACCTTTGTCCAACTGCAAGCGAGGCCTTGGTCGTAGCCGCAGCTCGATCAGCCATGCGGAGATTGCAATTGTCTTGAAGCAGGCTGAGGACGCAACGGCTGTTGGCGAAGTCTGCCGAAAGGCGGGCACATCGGAAGCGACCTTCTGAAAATGGCGAAAGCGCTATGCCTGGCCGATGCCGTCGGAGGACGCCGGAAGCTGCTGAGACGCGGGGCCATCTCCCGCTGCTCTTCCGGAAACCTAAAAAAAAGCCAATGACTTGTTGGTTCAATTCAAGGCATTTGACGCAACCGGCCTGTCGGCGCAACAAGGGGGGCTTGTCCGGAAGCGCTGTTGCCGCTCAACCAGATGACACTTCACTCAAAAACGAGCTGTCTCGTAAAGGTGAACCCCTCGCCGGTTGGGACAACGGTGATTTCGGCGGTCTCGCCTGTTCGGGGCTTTCGCGCCTGGACCCGGTATTCCAGCCCCTTAGTCAGTTCGATCACGATCTGGTTCTGGCGATGGCCTTCGACCACCGGACCATCGGGTCCGTAGATCGACCATTCCAAGGTGCCGAATATTATCCCGTTGGCGTCTTTCGAATCGAACTGTGCCGTGATCGGCTCGCGCGCGGGCGCTTGCAGCGGCGCAGGTTCGGGCGGGGCGTTGACTGGCGCTTGGGCAACACTGACCAGCGCCGCGGAAAGCTCGTCCGCATTATCTGCCGTGAGGAATTTGCCTCCTGTCGCATCGGCAAGGCACTGCAATTCAGGAGTCTCAATTTCGCTCACGTCGAAACCGATCACATGGGCCGTGAAGTCAACGCCAGCCTTTTCGAGACTTTGTGCAAGCGCGCAGGGATCGCGATCGCAATTCTCGACCCCGTCGGTCACGAGAACTACCGTGGCAGGGGCCTCGGTGAATTTCAGGACATCTGCCGCGATCAGGATCGCGTCGCTGAGAGGGGTCCTCCCCTTGGGTTTCAGCGCGTCCACCGCTTGCCGGATGGCTTCGCTGGACCCGACCGCCGGGGCAACCAGTGTTTCGATATCGGCGCAATTGCCTTCAACCCTATGACCGTAGACAGTCAGGCCCAGCGATTGCGAGGCAGGGATATCGTCCAGCAAACCGCCGACCACCTGCCGCGCGATGACGATCTTGGCAACTCCATCAATTTGGCCCCACATCGAACCGGACGCATCAAGAACCAGCATGACGGAAGGTCGTTCTTGGCTATTTGCCGGAAGCGCGGCAAAAAGCACGAAGAACAGCGGGATGAGAAGCCGTGCCATGGACCCAATCCTTTTAGGTTTGTCGAAATATACCATAAGCAAGCCCAAACTGGCCACCCCGAGCGATCCTTCGGCCTTGCCGGCTGGAACCGCCCTATTGGCGCATTGCTCCGCGTTTGGTACCCTGTCTTGTGCGCAACATCTGACGCGCGATGCTATAGGCGTGCGTTGAGCCAAATCCACGGAGGCCAAGATGCGTCGAACCGCAAGCCGCATCCACCTTAGCCGTTGGGGCGGTGCCCCTTTCCTGGCTCTCGTGACATTGGTCTTAAGTCTTGCAGTCGTCCAGCCTGCATCGGCGCAATCGGATTTGCATGATCTTCGATCGATCAAGAGGATCACGGATTACTGGCTGTCCCGCGAAGGGAGTGACGCCAATCCTTTGCTTCTCGGCACGAAAGAAGAATATCTGGACGCACTTCGTAGGATGCGCGCAGGCCAATCCCAGATTGTCGGCGGTGCCGAACTTCCTTCGGCTGATGCGGAAATTCGTGCCAGCGAATGCACGAGTTGCAAGCTGATCCTTGAAATGATCGCGTTCTTTCAGCATTCCCTTGACGAATTGAAGACCGAAGCCGAGACGCTTCGCATGGCATCGCTTGAGAGCGGCTCGGACGAGGCGTCAGAGGACCTTGCCGAGGCCGAAGGCGCGGTCCAGAAGATGGAAGCGCATCTGCGGACCTTGGCTCAGCAGGCGGCAAGATGCTGGGATGAATGCGTGCCGCCCGACCGTACCGCGCGCCTTTTCATCCCCACGCCGTTCGAATTTCCCGTTTCAACCTATCCCGGGGAACCCGTGACATGTTTAGCCTGCCAGCGCCTGATCAACGAGCTTCGCAAGGTGAATTCAAGCCTCTTCGTGTCTCAGGCGGAGCTTGACGAGTTGGAAGCGTTGGACCGCTACTACAGGTCTCGATTCAACATGTGGGATATCTCGATCGAAGACGCTGACATCGAGGATCTCAAAGCCATGCGCGCTTTGGCAGATGCGCGCGCTCGGTTGATGATGAAGGAACCTACCGGCGAGGACCGCTCTTGGCGCCGGCAATCGCCTCGGGGACCGTTGCCAGATTACATGTTTCCCAAGGGGTGGGACGATCTGAATCGTGCCGATACGATTGGTGGGCGTGCAGCCATCATGATGGAATGGTCCTATGACTGGATCCGCAGACAAGCCTTCAAGATCAGGAATCTCCCTGACACACTGCCTGCCGATGTCGCCAACATGGAGGCGGTGTTGGATGACGAGATTAGTGTTGCCAACAACATCACCAGGCTTCTCCCGGACATCACGGTCGCCACGCTGTATTCCTGGCTTTATGGCGCCCCCTACCAGACCCCGGAAGAGGTGAGGCAAAGCGCAGTCCCGGATGGAATGAGCCCCGCTCAACAGGCCGGCCTGGAAAGCCTCATCATTACCGCCGCGATCGCATTGGCCGAGAAACTGCCGCCGGCACAAAAACGCGTCAACGAGCTCAGGCAGCAGCGCCGCGATCTTCTCGCCCAGATTTTCAACTGCCATCGTCGGCTTTGCCGACCGGGCGGAACGGGTACCGGCGTTCCTGTCGAACCCGTGGCTCCACCCGGCGTTGACACAACTGGCCTAATCGATGGCAGTGGTATCGCCTCCCCGGACGAGGGGTCAGAACGCCCGGTCGACGGTGCCGGCGTGATGGACGAAGATCCCGAGGCGGGAGCCTATCCCCAGGACGCTGACCGCACCGACACCGATGACGCGGAGATGTCGCCCGCGGATGGCTCCGGGTCAGATACCGCCGTTGACGGCAATACACCGCCCACAAGTGAGCCCATGATCGGACTGGTGCCGCCGCCACAGCCAATGGATCTGTCCCCCACTTTCGAGGAAGGCGATGCAATCATCATTTCAGAAGGCGTACGTCTCCTTCCCGATGGCACATTCGTCGATGAGGACGGAACCACCCTGTCACCAAAGGACTTGGCTGGACTGACATCTCCTGACGCGAACAGGGCAGGCTTTGATCCGGAGGATCCAGAAATGGGTGCGGGCGATGAAGCTGACGCCCAAGCACAGGAAGACGCAATCGCCGCAGAGTTGGCCGCAGCCGCTGCGCCGCCTGAACGGATCGTGACAAAGAGGATCCAGCCTCTTCCCCCGGTCCCTCCGGTTGCCTCGCAATGCGATGCCGCCCCGCCGGCAAGTATCGCCGCTTGCAACCGCTTGCCCGAAGCGGAACGCGCAACCTGCAACGCTTTGGCGGGAAGACGCGACTGCCTTACGGACCTGTTCAACAGTCTCGGCGGCGCAACCGAGAATTCCTGTCTGGTATCTTGTGAAGGCACTGCCGCACAGCAGTCCCTGAACCAGTTCATACTCGACACCGGTCGCCGTATTGCGGGCCAGAACTTTCAGCAAACCCTCGCCGCGCTTACCGTTCCGCCGAATGAAGCGGATCGGCTTTTTGCGCGGATTGCAGAGCTGGACAAGCTCATTGCCGACATGGAGCGGGGCCGATTGGTGCATTACTACGAAAACACCAACACCGGAGAGGTGGTGGAACACTTCGGAGAACAATTCGAGCCCGTCCCGCCGCTGGTCTATCGTGGTGACGGCCGGCTACCGCTCAATGCAGCCGAACGCGCGCGCTTGTCCGAGCGGCGCGCGGAAAGACAAGACCTGCTTGCGCAGCGCGAGGCAATCCTGAACCAATCGCAAGCCCAGGCAGAACGCAGCGCGGAATTGAACGCCTGGTATTCGAAAGCCCTTGGCGAGGTCTGGGAACTGCCGCCAACAGCGGCGATGTGGTGCACGCGCGACATGGCGGTCGACCGCTACGCGGCGTGCCGCCGGGAATGCGTGACGCGAGGCTTCCGGGATTCCCGCTGTCTCGCCCAATACAGCGACAATCGGCCTGAACTCGATACCTATTATCAGAACGAAGGCTTGTATCCGCCCGGCTTCGAAAGATCCCCGGACTAGCGAACCGGGCCGGACGATTCCTTGGTCGTGCTCGGTTCGCTGTAGTCGTGCTCGGCGTCTCCAGCCATCTGCCCTCGCTAGGGGCCGGAAGCCAGCTCGGCGCATTCGCGACCGCTGGCGGCGGACAGGAAACGGTCTTTTCCATTTCTCTGACCGGCTTTTCAAGCGCGCATAACCGGAGGACCGGATATCCGGATGACCGAGCTTGCACGTCAAGATGGCGTAGTGCGTTTCCATGATGACGCGGGATGCCCATCTTTCCGTCACATCGCATGTTTTGCGCGTTGGGTTGCACCGTGACCTTCCGGCAGGCTAAGCTCCCGAACCGGGTTATGTTGGAGACGATCATGATCGGATCAGCAAGGGGCCTCGTTCACAAAGCAGCCATTGGCCTTGCCGCCTTGGCGGTTTGCGGAACCGCTGTTGCGCAGGACAGCGACGACAATCACGTCATGTTCATTCTCGACGCGTCCAATTCGATGTGGGGGCAAGTGGATGGCCGTGCCAAGATCGAGATTGCCAAGGAAGTTCTGGCCAACCAGTTTGCCGCGCTGCCCGATGGCACTCAGGCAGGGCTAATTGCCTACGGGCACCGGTTTGCCCGGGAACTCAACGAATGCACCGACATGGAGCTTGTGGGCGGATATGGCAACTATGCGGCGAGCGACGTTCAGGACATGCTCGACTATATCGTGCCGAAAGGGCAGACGCCCATTGCCGCCACGCTGGAGGAGGCCGTTGCCTGGGCCACAGTCGACAGCAACAATGAGCCGGTTTCGAGCCCTACCGTTGTCCTGATCACGGATGGCGTTGAATCGTGCAGTGGTGATCCCTGCGCGGCGGCGGCGGCGCTGGCCGATGCCGGGGTGAACACGACCCTGCACGTGGTCGGTTTCGACCTCTCAGCCGAGCAGAGCGCCGAGGTTCAATGCATCGCGGAAAATGGCGGCGGTCGCTATTTGGATGCCAGCGATTCCGCCGGTCTTGATGAGGCGCTTAAGCAGGTGGGGATCGAGATCGTTCAGGCCGAGATCGTCCCTGAGCCCGAGCCCGAGCCTGAGCCGGCGCCACCAGCCGAGCCCGTGCGCCAAAGCGTCTATGTTGAGAATTTCGATGGCGCGAGCTTTGTAGAGAACTGGACGGTGAAAAACGAAGCGCTCGACTCTTATATTGTCGAAGCTGGCGAATTGCTTGCGATCAACACGGCGATCGGCGGATTCGATGTCGAGGATACACGCAATCTCTTCACCCTCGATAGCCCGCTGCCCGATGGCGACTGGGATGCCGAGGTAACCTTCACCACCGAGTTCAAAACCGGGCGCGACCGATTCCAGTTCGGCTTATGGGCTGACGCCGAGAACAGCCTTGGCGGCACCTTATGGACCGAACGCGCCTCGGGTTCTCTGCTCAATGCTTGCTCCTTTATTGCCCTGAGCAACGCCAAGCAGAGCGGTGGGGAAGCGACGGTGTTTGACCTGCCGGTGCGCGGCGCGGTCAATACCGGGTGCGGAAACCGGGGCTCCGGCTTCGACTACGAAGCGTCGGTAGAGGCGCTGACCGGAACCCCCTTAACCATGACCCTGCACAAGCGCGGGCGTGCTTATCACATCTCGGCCAACCTTGGTGAACTGGACGAGCACGACGAGCCCGTCATCTATGAAACCGAGCCGCTGACCTCACTGCGCGCGCCCGGACCCCTCGCATTTGCCGTTGGCAAGTGGGAGGATGCGCAGGGCGAAGTGGCCGTCATGGTGGACAAGGTGGAGATATTCACCGTCCCGCAGTAAAGCTTGAGGGAGGGCGTGAAGGTGGTGAGGTCCCGGTTTTCCGCTGCCATATTTTCGGCTTGCCTGATGCTGGTTGCCCCTTTCGCCGCCCTGGCGCAGCAGACGCAACTCATCACCGATGAAAACCGGCAGGTCTATATTTCCGTCATGCAGGAGCGCCTGGCCGGTTTGGAACGGCTGGAAAACCTAGCGACCGAAAGCCGAAACTCCGGCGCCAAGAATGTTTATCTGCCACAAGGTCTGGGCGCCTATGTCGAAGAGAATACGGTCATCTTCGAAGATGCGCTCGAAAAGTTGCGCGCAGGCCGCCCGGTCAGTTCGGCACGGATGAAGACGTTTTTGGACGCGCAGTACGAAGCGGGCGGGAGCGGTATGGAAGAATTGCTCGCCCGGTTTGCGGGATACCGTATCCCTCACATACTGTCCGATGCTCTGCCTGACAGCATAACAATTGAGTTGCCGGACGGGCCGGCTTCCATCCCGATAGGCAAGTCGGCGCCCCCTGCCGAGCCCTTCATCGTCCCGACATTCCTGCAGGACGCCGATGGCGTCTGGCAGCGCACGCAATTGTCCCTGCCCGATATGGCATCCGCCGAGCAATATCTCGACAAGGCTGCCGAATGGCGACAGCCGTCGCTGCGCGTCGGTCATTTGCTTGGCGCAGTCACCGTGCAGACCCATGAGCGCGATGAGGCCCGCAACGATCTGCTGGAGCAGATCGTTGCGGTTGAGAACGAAATTGCGTCCACGCAGCGCATTCTTGACAACATCGATGCCGAAATCGCGCAGCTTCAGGCGGAGTTCCAAGTGGAGGCCGGTGTCGAGGAAGACCGGCTCGCGCCGTTCGAGGCGGCGGTGACGGAAGCGGAGGCCCGGCTGGCACCCGGGTCACAGCCATCGCCAGCCGAAGCGTCCGATCCGCGCGACGAGGATGCCGCGATGCTGTTTGAACAGCAACGGCGGCGGCTCGCGCAGATCAAGGAGGCGCTTGCCTATCTGTTCGCCGAGGAAAATGAAAACGGGTCTTCCGAATTCACCCGTGCGCGCATCCAGAAACTCGATCTTGAGCGGGCGGAGATCGAGGACCGGATGGATGCCGAGAACGCGGCCCCTATTGTGGTAACGCCTTCCGCCAGTCCCGAGGCACGGGCACGATATGAGGAGGCGCGAGCCCGATATCAGTCGGAAGCCTTCATCAGCCATGCGCGGCTGAGGAGCCTCGCCATCGGATTTATCGCCAAGGAAAAGGTCAGGCTCGGGCTGCTGGACGAACTGGCGGCTCACGAAGCTGACCTGGTGCAGCTCGAAGCCCGGCTGGCTGCGATGGGCGGCGAGGAACTGCCGCTCTTTTCCAGCCTTGAGACAGCCGATGCGCACTTGCTGTTCGACCCCGGCGCGCGCGACGAAATTGCCCGGCTCAACGAGTTGATTGCAGCGCAGATCAAGCGATTGCGGGATGCCGAACGACGCCACCATAAGGCCAGTGTCAATGTCTTGCGCCACGCCAACACCGTGGCTGAGACCTCGCTCGACGAACGCAACAGTGTGATAGGGTCATATGTCGCGCAAGCGCTCTTCCAGTGGTCGGTTCAGACGTTGGATAACCTCGAAGCTTCGGGAGGTGATCCGGTCGTGTTCTTTGCAATGGCTGCAAGCCAGATGGTGGCGAACCGTGTCAACATTCCCAAATTTTACGATGCCGATATCGACCGGGAAACCGGCGAACTGTTCATCGCCAACATGCCGCCCGATCGTGTGCGAGCCACTCAGGATACTGCAACGAGTGCGGGCACTGCGGTTCTGCGCCCTGTGGGTGAACAATTGGGAATCGATGCGCTCAAGGCCGCACTCGGGAAGGCAGGCGGATCTGCAACATTGGCCGAACTGGCGGCACTGTCTTCCATGCGGTCAATCGTTGGCGATATGGCGGCGAAAACGCCCGCATCGGTGAAAGGTGCGTCCGTCGTTCGCGCTGTCCTGATCGACCATCTGACCGAGGCAGGCAAGGCACGGCTTGCCAGTGTGCTCCAGGAAGAGGACGTACGCGCCCATATCACCGCGCAGGAGGCGCTGTCTCAGGCGCTGGCGTCCAGGACATTATGGTCCGATATGCGCGACCTGGACCGCGAACTTCTCGACCACTTGCTGGAGGCGCGCGCGCAGTTGCATCCGGGTACCGAACCGGCCGGGCGGGTCCAGCGGCCCGGTGTGCGTATTGACCACAACAATCACTTCGATCCGGTTGCGGGTTACGCCCTGACGCTCGATATCGAGGGGGAGGACAAAACCACGCTCTCGCAAATACAGCTCCAGCTTGCCGGGATCGATCTCGAACCCGGTACGGCACCGGGCCGATTCTTGATCTCCGCCGCCGCCGCAGAGGCGCTTCAAGCCGATGATACGCCCGAGGCGCTTCCGGTTACCATCAGACTTGAATGGGAAAGGCAATGAGAGGCATCGCACTTGAACAAATCGACACGGCAGTGCCAGTGTTGCCGGTCAAGCGGGCCGGTTATCATCAAACCGTCCCATGTGAGACGTGAAAAGTCCTTGAAATGTTTGGTGGGTGAGCACGGGCTCGAACCGTGGACCCGCTGATTAAGAGTCCCGGCGCATTGCGAAACATTTCAGGCACATAAGCAAAATCTGCCTGTAAAAACCGCCTGCAAAATCCTCAACAAAATCAGTCGCGCGACATTGCGATTGTAAAAAATTCGCAACGCCGAAAGCCTTGGCTTGACATCGATCGAACCACGGCCGGCAAAAGAGGATGATGCCGAAATGGACCGTTCCGAGATTGTCGAAGGACGCAGCTATATCCGCCGTGATGGAAGAGTCACGGGCCGCTTGATGCGGCAAGGGACGGAAGATCCCATCTACTATTATGCGGTCCTTGACGGACAGCAGATGCGAGATCCGGAATTTGTTGATGGCAACGGCTACCCGTGGGGCGTTCAGCTCGGTGACAAACCGCCCGAGGAACTTGTGCAGGTGTTCACTGGCCCCCAACAACCCAAATCGGATGCCGGCACTGAAACCAGGGAAGAGATCATCATCACACCCGAGATGCTGGAGGCTGGCACTGGTGCCCTGTTCAAGTGGTCTGGAGAATTCGATTTTGAGCGCTTGCCCGCGTCGGAGATCAGCGCTCTAGTCCGAGATGTGGTGTCTGCGGCGATCAAAGCCCAAAAAGCGCGGTAGTGTCTCCGGGCTAGTTGGACGTTTGAATTTCGCGGCAGATGTCGCCGTCGCGGTCGATTGACCAGGAGTATCGGACACCATCCCCACAACTGTGGCGATACCGCACCGAACCATCCTTGTTTGTTTTGCGCGGCTTGGTCGCGATGCCGCACCGGGGGCATTCGCAGGCATCAAAGCTGGTCAGATCATCGGGCATATCAGCCTCCGGGCTAGTTGGACTTATACCAGACCCTTGTCGGTCGCGGTCGCTTCATCTGTCGTCAGCAGGATGTAGTGCCCGCGACGAGGGGCAGTTTGCAGGATCTCGCATTGCGATTTCGGTATCCAGATGTCTGGGCCATCCTCGACTGCTCGAACGCAAACGGCGGCGTCTGTCTGGTGCTGGAATTGCACAGAAATATCGATTAGGTCTGACTTCACGCTGGCCTCCGGGCTATTTGGATGGGCCGGAAGAAAAGCCCGGCCCTATGAATTGCAGCGCCCGTTCAGGATCGCCGCTGAAATGCATTGTTTCGCCGTCCTGCATGCGCCTGTGAACCATCTGATACAGGCGAAGCGCCTGACGGATGACGGCTGTTTTCGATAAATCCTGTGCGCCGGAAAGGTCTTCCAGCACCTGCATTTCCTCATTTTTGAGGTTGAGCGTCATCGTTTTCATTGGCTACCTACTGGACATATTCTGTACAAATAACATACATTGATAAGAATGTTGGAGCAAGACAAGCCTGCAAGAATGTGTATAGAAAATCCACATGAAGAACGTGGATTGGGGATATGTGCTGATCGGCCCGGGCCGTCCGGAGCGCGAAGCGCAACGCCGTGTGATGCACTATGCGGGCGTCAAGCTCGACAAAATCGGTACGTGCTGGCAGGACAAGCCGCCGCCCAGGCCGACGCGCCCGCGCAGCGCGCTGATCGAACGAAACCTGTTGCTGTCAGCCGCTCGATCCGGCGACCAGGTGCACGTCGCAACCCTTATGTGCCTTGGGGTTTCGGGCACGGATGCGGCATGGTTCGCAGAAGAGCTGGGAAAGAAAGACGTCATGCTGATCATCCATGAAGGCATGCGCGAGATCAGACCGGGCGATGACGTGACCGGATTGGCCGAAGATTTTGACCGCGCCCGGAACGCGCTGCAGGTCAGCCGTCACCGGGCGAAGAAACGGAAGTCCTGAAAGGAGCGGCAGCATGTCCAACATCCGCACGACCCCCGGCGGCAGTATGGAAGCCAAAGACGCGAACGGCGTTTGGCAGTCCGTTCCTGCCGGTGCGCAGAAAGAAATCGAGCGGCTGCGGTCTGGCCTAACGACGCTATCAACGACCTTTTACAAAGACGATCAGCACCAGGAGTACGCAAAGCACGTTCTGGCTGGCCGCAAGTCCAACTAAGGAGCGCCCATGCCGTATGTCCGTCGCGAAGATCTCGACATCCTTCTGGATGCCGCCGATGGTCTGGCCCGGTGTGAAATGTGTGGCGCGTTTCTGACAGATGACGAGCGCGCACCAGTCGAGGACTTCACCGGGTGCTGGTACGCGGCAACAGAAAGAGAGCAAGACAAACCCACCTGCAAGCGGCATCGCGTTCCGCTTATGCGCAGGTCCAACTAGGAGGCGAGCATGATCGAGGAAAGATTGAAAGAGTTGTGCCAGCAGATCAAGGACCACCACGAGGTGACATCTCGCCTATCCCCCGAAGGCATCGTTGTTGAGGTTCACGGTACCCGGACAGCTAAGCGGGTGTACTCGATCGATATGGTGGCCTTGGCTCGCGTCAATGTGCTGACGCTAGAGCTGGATGCGATGCGAAAAGAAGCAGGCAGTTTTTGAATCCAGATTGGAGGCAAGGCCATGCGAGCGGTATTCAACCCAAAAAATCTGACGACACTCAGGCCACACATGGTCAGCCTGATTGGCTATGAAGCCGAGTGGGACTATTCCGGAGAAATGGAACACGGGCCTTACGCTGGACAGTCCATATACCACATGTCGCGAAATGACCCGCGCTATGCAGAGACGCAAGCCGTGTGGCTCCCGGCAGAAGATTTGGAGGTCTGTGGCAATGAGCGGTTGACCCGCCCAAACAAGAAGGCAACATAACCGCCACCCCGGGACAGCCCGTCACCTGCCCCGCCAACGATCCAGCGCCGGCGAAACCGCACCGCCGCCGGTCAAGAGCGGGCTTAGCGTGATATCGACCTTGCCCGCGCATCCGCGGCACTTAAACCGCGCACCGACATAAACCCGCTCGGGCGGCACTGCACTCAGGTCGATGTCCTTGTGAACGCCGCAACGCCGGCAAAAGCCTGTCAGCCTGAATCCGTGCCTGATCAGATCCCCGAATGTCTTGAGCGTGATTGCCTTGTCGACCATGCCGGGTGCGATAGCCCATCCCGCAAAAACAGAAAAGCCCCACGCCCGGGGAAGGACGCGGGGCCTGACTGCGAAGCCACCGATCGGCAAATTCGCTTCGAGCGGTGGCGGGGTATCCCGCGGGGATGCGGGATCAGGAGGCCGACCGGCTGGTCAGCAAATCAATAATGCTCTTCTGAGAGCCCTTGATTTCATCGAGGGTCTTGTCAATTCGGTTCATGTGATCGTCGAGCTCGCGGCGCGGCACATAGTCCTCGCGAACCCGGTTCAGGCGATTGTGAAGTTGATCGTCGCCATCCTTGATGGCCCGGGCAAGCTCCTTGTCGCCGTCCTTGATTTCGGAGCCGAGTTTTTCGGCGACGCGGTCAAGCCTGGCTGCCATGGCACGGAAAGCTCCTATGGCGATCGTGGCGATCGCGATAACCACCGTGACCGAAAGGCCGACGATCCATTGAAGTTCCGTCACAGTCATTTCCAGCACCCCTGCGCCTTGCCGAACCGGTCGGTCTTGATCGTCCAGGCCGCAAGCGGACCTTCCGTGACCACAAGCGAGGCAGGGTCATTGACGCGAGGCGGCGGGGTCCAGCCCGCGCAGTTCGTCGCATTTGTCTGGCATCCCGCCAAGCTCAAGACAGCGAGCAACAAGGCCCATTTCATCGACTTCGGAGCTGATTCTGTCGCTGGTCTCATGGGCTTTCACCGTGTCTTTGAGTTTGTCGATTTGAGTGGATGTCTGACCGGCCCGATAGATCAGACCGGCGATGATCAATCCGGCGACCGCGAACGCAGCACAGGCAATCAGCCGGAGTTTCAGCCTGGAAACTCCCGGAATCATGTCGAGCACGCCCATCACATCACTGCCTTTGCAGCGCGGGCCTGCTTCTTCTTTCGGCGCCGCTCCAAGATCACGTAGCCAGCGAACCCGGCGGCGAGCAGCGCCACCAGCACCCACGGACCCATGCCCAAAAGCGTCACGCCGGTTTCCTTCGCCGCCTCGGCAGCTTCATTGACCGCAGTCGCGGTACCGGCGATCCCCGAGCACGCGGCGCCCACCTCGGTCATCGAAACCCGGTTGTCGGCCGCGGCATCCTCGACCACCTCCTCCACCTCTTTCGGTATACGCTTCGTCTCCGGCGCCTGCAGCGGCGTCTGCACCGGATAGAGCCCCCAGTTGCTTGCGCGCAGTGCCGCCTGGAATGCTTCGGCCTCGGCCGCGATCTTTTCCGCCTTGTCGGTTCCGTTGATGATCCTGCGCATCGACAGGAAATCGGTGTAATCGTCGAGCCGCTTGCCGGTGTAAATGCCCTGCTCCATCGCATCGAACATCATACGAACCGAGGTCTTGAGATCGGTGACGAGGTCAGGCCGATCGGCAAGTCCCAGGAGCGTGTAATTGCGCCGGCCGGTGTTCTGCGGCAGACCGCCGCCCCGAAAGCGCCACCCGTCGCCGGGTTCGGTGTTGCCTAGATTTTCCCGTCCCCACTCCCCGCCATAGATGATGTTGGCGATTGCCTCCTGGTTGGCCTTGCGCGATCCGGAGCGGCCATATTTTCGCGCGTCCGCAGCCGATATGCGATGCCGACCGAAGGTCTCGAGAAGCCCGGAAACCGAATAGTTCAGGTTTTCCCGGATCGGCTGCATCCTGCCACCGGTCTCGTGGTAGGCCGTGGCCAGGATATAGGCCATGTGCTTGAGCGGCGTGCGGCGCGAAATGCCCTCGTCGAGTATTGCATCGACGCCTTCAACCTGTTTCTGGGAAAGCCGCGTGCCAAACACGCCGCTGCCACGACGCCTGAGCGCCGCAAAGAATGCCTTGCGGTCAAACATGATGATGTCCTTGTGGTGGTTAAGGCGCGGGCTGCGCGTCGAGAAGTATCGTCCCGCTCGAAACGCACCGGATTTCCTGGCTGTTGCCGCTGAAGGCGCCGGTGCGTTCGACACGCAGTCGAAACCCGTTTCGCCCAACACCGTCAAAGCTGAAATCGCTGAGCGTGTTGCCTGACGAGTTGACGTAGAAGCTCGCCGCGGTGGTGCTGTCGATCAGGCTCATCACCGGGTCCGATATCATTCGCGGACTGATCGGAACATTGCCGATTCCGACATCGTCGGATGCCCGGTTCGTGACGCAAACCATGTCATCGGCAGCAAATTGCATTTTCATGATGTGCTTGTCGATCACGGCCCGGTCGGCATTGAGATCAGCGGGATCGAGCGGGATCTGATGAATCGAGGTGTCTGACCAGAACCCGTACAGATAGCCATCAACCGCGCCGGCATCATTCGCAAGCATCGATATTTCGAAATATGGCAGTGCGCCCCAGGACTTTCCATCCATGTCGGACGGACCGAATGCCAAGATCTCGGACAGCCAGATCAGCGGGTTGTCGGTGTCTTCATCCTGCGCGGCGGTCACCGCATCGGTGACCGTTGTCGATCCGCCAGACCCGAAATTGACCGCAATTCCAAACTGGTAGTATCCGGGAAGATCGCCGGACCAGATGAAATTCAGACGATGCGGCTGACGCGCCAGTCGCTCAACCGCTTCGCGACCATAGACGCGCCTCCGAAAATAGCGACCGCTTCCGCCAACGGCCGATGTGCACCGTGCAGCATAGTAAGGTTTATGAGGTAGACGATCACGCAAACCGTCGCCGATCACCTCCCTGGCCACGGTCATGCTTTCCGTGTTGGACGAACACATAAGCCCATCAGATGTTTTTGTCAGAGTGCCGGCGGCACAAACAATACTGGTTGAAGCGGTCCAGTGCTGGATTCCGGGGTCGTATTGCGCGGGAGGCGTCGATCTGCGTTGCGCGACGGCGGCTGGAACCGACGCGGAAATGGGCTGCCCTCCGATCTTGACAATCCGGCCAGGCGCATAATTCGGAGACCCGACTTGTGCTTCAGCTTCCATCGCCATCGCGGCAAAGCGACCACCTTTTTCGCGGTAGATGGTGGTGTAGCCGAGGCCAAAATTATCCAATCGCACAACAGGACGCCAGATTACAGACGAAGGGAACACACCGTCTGCCGCATACAGCGCGTCAAGGTCTACCTCGCCGTGCAGCAGAACATTCTGATACCCATAGATCGGAGTCGATCGGCGCGCGGTGAGATAGTAGTGGCCGCGTCCCCAGGCGCTGATCCCCGCGGCCGGGTTCTTGCCAAGCGGTATGCCGCTATCGTTAAATGATGATGGATTGGAAAAATCCAGATCGCATGTCAGACCATAGGCATTTCCGGAGTTCGTATTGTTGTCGTCGCGGACGATGATGACCCATCCGGATACGGTGAGCAGCGCAACGGGTTCCGCGATTTCGCCGCCACCGGCCAGCGTGGCAATCGTGGTCACGGTCCACGTAAAATCTGACCCGCCCCACACGCCCTTTGCAACGCACAAGGCGGTACTGCTTCGAACGCCGAACACGTAGACGTTTCCCGACGCATCCTCAACCATATCACCGTGCGGATAGAACACGGACGCGCCGCCGACGATCGCGCCCTTGGTGTAGCTTTCGCCATCGGTGGTGAATGCATATCGCAGATTTCCGGCGCTTCCCGCACTGTCAAGCCATGTGACAAGCATGCGGGTCCGCGCCTGGTTCATACCCCCGACAAGCCCGCGCGGCTCAAACGAATCCGACTGGTATACCGTGATCGGATTGATCCACGATGCTCCGCCGGAAAAACTGACCTCCATCAAGAGGCGCCCGCCGATGTCTGTCTCATGAAATGTTCCATCCGCAGCAAGGAATCGAACCATTGTGTCATCGGTGAAAACACCTGCAGGCCCTACCCATGGGTGCTGTCGTGGGCCACCCTGCGTCGGCACGTGATAGACACCACCATCGAGAGGGTGGCCAAAGGGCAAACGGGGCATGACGTAGATCGTGCCGGAGACGCTGAAAGCCCCGTTGAAATACTGGTTGCCGACCGGGATGGATGTCACAGCATAGGTGCCGCCCTGGAGGTCCACATTTCGACCTGCATAGGCCGCCTCAAGGTTGCCGAACCCGGTTGTATTTGTTGCGGCGCTTGCCGCTGTTGTGATCGAATAGCTGGAAAGCGAAATGATTGACGCCGCAGCGGCGACAGCATCGTCGGCAGCCGCTTCTGCCCTATCCGCAGCGGCTTCCGCCGCAGACTGTATTGCAGCGCTGGCCTGGTCGGTCATCATCCGCCATGTCGAGGACAGCTTGATCACCTTCATGAAGCCGGTCAATCCGCCAATTGAAGGATTGCCGCCCGATTGCGTTTTCACCGGCAGAGGGCTTTCGCCATTGATAGCGAGGGTCACAGTGGCGCTTGTATTGGCAGACACGATTGGCACAAGGATTTCAGCCGCACCATCCTCTGTGGGGATCGGGATCGCCGTTGTCACCTGTATCGCGTTGGCGGTGCCGGCGCCTACATTGATGGCGTTGATATAGGCGAACGGCAGCGGCCCGCGGCGATCCCATGTCGGGGAACCCGATGTTCCGGTGTTTTCATAGACCCCGTTGTTTGCAACCGTGGCGTCACCGATGACCCAGGCCATGGCGCCGGCCGCAGGAGAAGACAACGTGCTCAGGTTCGCCACCGAGTTCCTGATCAGCGCACCGGCGCTGTTTGCTATCACGCGGGCATCGAGCTGTTCGATCGCCCGGACAACGCTGGACCCGGAGGGCTGCTTGTTGGGGTCGAGCGGGACACCAAGGATCGCGGACCGTGCAGTTGCTGACGGAATCATGTTTGCCTCATCGATTTTGAAAGCGTGTCTAGGTGACGGTAATTGCTCCGGTCGCGGCCTCGTCAGAGGCAACACCGGAACCGTTGATGGCTTCCACCCACCCGTAATAGGTGCCGGCGCTCAGCCCTGTTTCCTGGAATGTATCGGCGGAGTTTGCCGCGCCGTATTCCACCGCTATGAGGGAAGCAGCCCCGAAATCATCCGCCGTATGCAGATAAACCCGCGCTGCAAAGAAATTGGCGCTATTCGGATTGGTCCATTCGAAATCGATCACACCGGACCCGCCTGTGGCGCTGAGTGCGATCACATCTTCTGGTGCCGTTGTATCGGCAACCGCGTTGACCGTTACGACGGGGTCAACATATCCGGTAGCTCTGCCTGAAGATGTGACCGTGCGATACCGGACGTCAGGGCTTGTCCCGTTGGGCACCGTGTCGGAATAGGCAATCTGATCATCCATTCGAACGACCATCGGTCGCCAGTTGCTCTCGCCCTCGAGCTGGTAGTAAAACTCATACCGGTGATCCGGGCGGGGTGAGGCATCAAACGTGGCCTCGATCCTGACGGCGCTCCCGCCGGATCCGGCAATCGCCACTGACGACACCGTGACGCCGGATGGAAGGACCGGATCTCCGGATTCCGTGATCGGCTCCGGGATTGCGGGGCGGGGCTTTTCCTCACCCTCGAGCAGCGTCCAACGGTTTTCGTCCACCGGGACGCACCCGAACTGGACCGCCACACCGCTCCGATCCACCTCAACAGGTGTTGCGATCTCGTAGTCACCCGTAAACGTGTCATCATAGACAAGGTCGATGATCCTCTCACGCTGGGCTTTAAGCCCACGCAGCCCGGCGGTTGGAGCAAGGCGATGCAAAGATTGACTGCGCAGCGCGAGCGCCTTGGCAAGGCGCATGGCCTGATTGTGGTCTTGGCATGACAGGATATCGATCTTCAGATATCGGGGTGTTGTGCCTTCCACGAAATAATTCGGGTTAACCCATGCCGCGCAGGGCTGCGGCTTGTAGCCAAGTTCCGGTTCCATGTATCGGACAACAACCCCATCGGTCTCGCTTTCGCCGTTGACCGATTCCCGGCTCGCCATTGCCATGATGTCACGCGACCGTGTAAGCCTCAGCGTCGGGGCTTGATAGTACCCGACATTGGCGTAAGCCTTGCCTTCCGAATCGAACATGATGATCCCGTCGCACGAGAGCAGGATCTCAGCCTCGGCAACGTGCCTTTCCTTGCTCTCCGGAATCGAGATGCCGCACTGGTAGCGTGGCACCGCGCCGGCGAGGCCTGTTACCGTCTGGTCGCAGACATCGGCCTGCTCTGCGACCTTGGTCCAGTTGATCGAGGACATCGGCTTGTTGCGCCCATAGGGCTGCGTGCGAAACCATGCCCAGATAAGGACGGGATTGCGCGTAAACTCCCATGTCGACGGATCGTCGATGTCATGCGATTCCTCGCGCGGGTCGTAACAGCGTGACCATTGCCCGACGATGGATACCGAGGGCTCTCCGAGATTGAAAACGCCACGCCACCGATACGCCTTGTATCGGTTTTCAGCTTCCAGCGGGGCGCACCGCATCACTGAAAAGCATGTGCCCGCCAAAACATGCTCATCGTCCCATTGAGAGAATTTATCTTTGAACGCTGTAATTGCAGGCGGGACCGGATCGGATTGAGTATAGGTTGTTGTCCAAATCCTAAAATAAGGAACCTTGGTGCCTGACCCCGAATACTGGTTCTTCGATGTGTCCAGGCAGAATTCGTCGGTGATCACATTGTTGCTGCCATCAAGCGTGACAGGGCGATCATCGAGATAGATCTGAACCCTGTTGACGAGTTCGGCATCCCCATGGACATAGAGTGCCCAAAAAGCGCCTTCATCGTCATATTCTCCAAACAGCGCCCCGCCGCCTGACCGCGAAAGACCGGCGTGCAGCCACCGCTCTGGCTCCTCGATGCGGACATTCACCTTCGCCGCTTCAATGGACGGCGCCTGCCCTCCGCGGCCTTGGCGTCCACCAAGAAACGCGCGGAGCGCAGAGGCGCCCGCAGACAGAAGAAGCGAGCCAAGCCCGCTTGCCAAAAACGCACCGACAGCAACACCAGCATTCACCACGCCAATGGAACCGGCAAACACAAGCGGCGTCAGAACCCCCGCGCCAGCCAACGCACCGCCGACGAAACCCACAATCGCCGTAAACACGAAAGCGTGAGCCTCGACCGGATACATGGCAGTCGTTAGCGCCAGAGACAGCGCAAAGGCCTTGATGCGGCTCATCAGACTGATTTCCTGTAAACTGTCTCGGACGCGACATACCCGCCACGCTCATACAATTTTCCGACACGATCACCGGAGAGATCGGTCTCACAGGCCATAACCACGGTATTGACACCCATGCTCTTTGCCCATGCCTCGAAATCACACATGAACGCCCTCGCCAACTTGCCGCCGCGATAGTCAGGATGAATGCCGAACTTGGCCTCGACTGCGCACAGTTCTTGAGACCAGAAGCCGCTCGCCGATATGGTTCCGACCAAAAAACCAACCACTTCGCCACCCGCTTCTGCCACTCGCACATAGCCATTGCCGAACATGATCATGGCCAGCGCGTTGACAGCGTGGTCTTCATTGAGGTCGAACGGGAATGCCTCTTCGAATATCTGGATCGCCAGCCGCACGATCGGACGAAGATCCTCAGGCCTTGCCACGCGGATCATGGGATCTGATATGTCCGGTCGGAGAGAGAGGCCACGAAATCACAGCCTTTGTCGTCGTAATCAAGTCCAAGCTGCCTTGCGCGCGCCCGCTGAACCGATGGACTGTAAGTGCCTCCCGGCACGTTGGACCGTCCTGCATTTCCGTCCTTGGCTATCACGGTGACGCTGTACCGCCGCACGATCGATGTGCCCTCCATATCCAGGCTCTCATCAAACAGCACGGACTGCATGGTGAGTTCCTTAAAGAACTCAAGAGGTGTGTTCGGCCGCAGACCTTCGCCAACCTGAAACAGGGCGTGATATCCGGTCAGAGGGCGCTCGTTTACCCGCCATTGCTCAGCCTTGATCGCATCGTACATCTCCTGAGCCCTCGCGCCGGGCGTGTCGACAAGCAGTATCTTGAAATCGTAAGTGGGCGCCGTGCCATCGCGACCATCAGAGATCCGGGGCGGCTGCAACAGGCTTTGACCATTCCCATTCATACTGCCAAGCCAGGTGTTGCTGTCCGAAGTGTGGAGTTTTCCCTGCCCTATCCAGACCCGCAGCGGATAGCCGTCAAAGTCAAAAAACCAGCACTGGCGAACCATCGCGCGGATTTCCGACTGGCTGTCGGTGGCGCCGATGATCTCATCAAGGCGATCGTAGAACAGGCTCACAGGAGAGCTTCCATCATTGTCACCGGGCCGGGCCGGATTGTGCTTGCCGAGCCGTAATTCGCTCTGAAGCTTTCCGGGTTTACGGCGAAGCCGATCATTTTTGGACGAAAAGTGATGAAGTCATCCTCCGAAAGATCGGCGCGCAAAGGGGGATCGATCTTGATGGTGGCAATCGATCCGTCCCAATCGATATCATCCACCAGATAGGCTGTGTCATCGATGCCAAACACATGCCCTGCATTCAGCGTGGACGGAAGCGATCCGACATCGATGCTGAGTTCCGTCACGCCTTCTAGCGCAGCGGCAGCCGCAACCGCCCCGGGTTCATAGGCCCACAAGTTGCCGCCGTCCCATGGGCGAGCCGGAACAAGACCTTCGGCCGCCCATAACAACCCTCCCGTAGCGCCGCCGGAAAGGCCCAGGTCACTGTCCGAAAGAACCTGCACGCTCCGACCGATCGGAACGCGAAATAGGTTACCGTTTGAAATCCGCGACATCAGCCACGAGATGAGTGTGTCTGTCGGACCATGCCTCTGGCTTGGAAACTCCATTTCCAGAAATGAACGTCCGCCGGGCTCGGGATATCCCACCCGCGCCCCGGAGGAGGTAAAGCCGCCGTCACGGATCTGACCGCCGGCATGGAACAATTGCGACGACAGAACGATTTGCGACGGCCAGTCGTAGACTTTCGGTGCGGTGATCATGCGAAACCGCCGTCACGGGCCAGTGTGCCGCCCCACTCTTCAAGGTTGCGCTTGACTGTATCCACTGCCTCTGCCGCACCCTGCCGAACCATTGTCTGCACATCCCTTGAAGATATCGCTCCCTGGATCTGGAACGTCTGATAGACATTTACCGGGTCGCGCGAACCGCCTCCCGCGATCTCGTTGTTTGCGACGATCCTGCCGCTTTTTGACGGACGGAAGATCTCCGGCCCGTCCTCACCAACCACATAGCTCGAGCCCCCAGACACCGGTCCGCCATCCTTCCGGAAGCCGCCAAACAGGCCGCCAAGCAGCGATGAAAAGAACCCGCCGCCGCCACCCAGCCCGTCAAAAAGGCTGCGGATTGCCTTGTTCGCAACCATTGACAGCACCTGGCTGGCAACCTGTTTCAGCGCGTCCTTCACCTTCATCGATCCATCAATCACCTTGGAAAAGGCATCGCCGATGGTGCGCCCGATCTCGTCGGCCGAGCCGGTGATAGAACCAGTCATCGACTGCATGCCCTGGTCCAGTCCGGCCATGATGTTGTTGCCAATATCCATCATCACCCGCGACGGCGACTGTATGCCGAGCCGCGACTTGATCGAATCGACCAGGTCCGAGGCGATGCCCACCGCCCCGTCTATGACTTCGGACGCCTTGCCTTTCAGCCCCTGCCATAGACCGGATAGAATCTGCCCGCCGATCTCGATCATCTTAGCGGGCAGCGTGGTGAACACGCTCACCAGCTGGTTTCCAAATTGCGTCAAGGAAGCAAGTGCGGTTGAGCTGAACTCCTTGATAGTCTGTCCGAGCGCCTTTATCTCCGGCCAGAACGCCACCACCGCCGCCGTTGCCAGCCCGATACCCGCCGCCACGGCAAGCACCGGCGCACTGACGGCGCCAAGAGCGATGACAACTGCAGAAAGCGGAACCGCCAGCGCTGCCATCGCCACGGTAAGCCCACCGACAACGGCGACAAAACTCTTTGTAGTCGGCGAAAGCTCGCTGAACCGGCCGGCGAGATTTGCCGCAAAAGCCGAGAACTTTTCAAGCGCGGGCAGCAGCGCTTCGGTCATCTGCGCCGACAGCGAGCCAAACGAACCCTTGATCCGGGTCATGTTGTCGTTCAGCGCCTCGGCGCTTGCCCCCATTTCCTGTGTGAAGACCTGACCGAATTTCCCGGCCTCGCCCATCAGCTTCTGCATCGCTTCCGTGCCGCCATTGAGCATTGGAATCATGTCCGCGCCCGAGCGACCCATCAGATCCATTGCAAGAGCCGTCTTCTCGGCACCGTCCGGCATGGTCTTGAAACGGTCGGCCATTTCCGCCATCACCTGCGAGGCAGGCTTCAGTTTGCCGTTTGCATCGGCGACATTGATCCCCAGCCGCTCGAACGCTTCGGCGTATTCCTTGTTTCCGGTGTTCGCCTCATCCATGTTGCGCGACAGCTTGGCCACCGCCGTCTGCAACCCGCCGAACGACACACCGGAAAGATCGGCGGCGTATTTGAGCCGCGACAACTCCTCGATCGGAACGCCGATCTTCTGCGCAGTCTTGGACAATTCGTCAGCCGCGTTCACCGTCGACATGATCGACTTGCCAAGCCCGGCGGCGCCAAGAACACCGCCCAGTGCACCGATCTTGCCGGCCATGCCGCCAAGCCCGGAAAACATGGACTTGAGCCGGCCAACCTTCTTTTCCGTTTGGTCGACATTGTCGCCCATGCTGCGGAAAGCCTTGCCTGTCTTGTCCCGAGCCAGCAGGTCATAGGTGAGATTTGGAAGCATCAGTTATGGGCCTTGATCAGCTTGAAAAACGCTTGCCAGTGGGCGAATTCCTCCGCCGTCATGGTGTCTTCGAGTTCCCGCACGGAGATTCCGATCCGGCTCGCCAGGATGAACTTGTTCATCAGAACCGGATCGGCCCTTAGTTTTTTGCCGCTTGCTTTTCGCTCGCCTGGCCGCGCATATGGGTGGCGAGCTTCAGCAGGATCTGTGGATCGGTATCGTCGCGCAGCCCCGTCGTCGTCGACAGATCGTCATCGAAAAACCGCTTTCCCTTGTCGTCGAGCGAACGTGCCTGCACCAGCTTGGCAATCGCCAGCGTCGGGTCATTGGCATAATCCTGCTCGAAGACGTTGTGCTCCCTGAGCGTCATCGCGTTGTAATGCACGGTCACACCCCACTCTGCGATCTCCACCTTGCCCGAGCGCGATTCAGCCCAGTGCGCCCGGGCCCTGTCCAGAAGCGCCGTCATGCGCCCACCGTGCCGCGCGTCAGCGCGCCCTTCCCGAGGAATGAGAAGCTGATTTCATTAGCCGCCTCGTGGTTTGCACCCTCGGTCACGCCGGTCACGATGACATCACCCGAAAGCTTCGTTCGTCCGGTGGCGTCACTGTCGGGATAGAACTCCGCAGCAATGACGGTTCCGACCTCGACAATCGCCTCCTGCCCGTTCGTGTCCGCCGCATTGCGCTTGCAGGTCATTGAACCGGACCAATTCTTTTTCGTCACCAGGCTGTCTGTCCACTCCTCGCCCATGCCGTCGGTGCGATCGACCTCGGCTGTGGCCTCGATCTGGAATTCGGTCACCTTGGAGACCTCGGCCGGGGAAGCACCAACCTTCGCCACGCCGTCATTGCCCGAATAAACGGTCATCGCCTGTTCCTTTCAAAGATAAGTCGTGAGGTGTCGTGATGAGGATCAGGCACGCCGAGAGGCGTCACCCTCCGGCGTCATCACCAGCGCCGCATAGGTAAGCTGCAATGCGCCGGCCCGGGCTTCCCCGTCCGGCGATGTCTCGTATGTCGTGCCGGTGTGCTGGACATGCAGCACCAGGCCGCCAAGCGTCATGTCCGCCGCCATCTTGCGTTCGACAATCAGCGCCCTTTCATCGAGTGCATCGGCGAGATCCTTGGTTTTCGCCGAAAGGGTGATTGCGAAGTTCATCAGTCGCTGCTTGGCCTCGCCAAGCATGGCGCGTTCGCCGATCTCCTCACCTTCGAAACTCACCTCGAGGCAGGGCAGCATGGTCTTGCCGTCGAGGGGGTGCACGCGGTCGGTCTCCACCCGCTTGAAGATCAACGGGCGGTCATCGTCAAAAAGCGCGGCGATCTTCTCGCGAATCTGTCGACGTATGTGGATCACTGGTCACGCTCCAGCCTGAGCTTCACCATCCCGGTCCCGTCGGGCTCGGGATGACGAACGAAATAGAGAACCGCATTCACCGTGATCTCGTCGCCGTCGCCATAGCCGGCCGGCAGATCCGCCTCGCGGCAGTTGAACTCAGGCCCGACCGACGCAATGTCCCCGTCGCCGAGACCCAGCATCTGGTGTTCCGCATCGAAGATGCCGGAGACCTCGATAGCCGCGCCGCCGTCATGCACGTAGCTTGCGGTGACGCCGAACTCGTCGGCATCGAGAAAGCTCAACCGGTCGGCTGCACTTTCAACCGCCATCAGCTTGCCGGCGTCTGTGCGCCGTTGCTTGCGGCACCATCAGGGTTTTCGCCACCGCTCACACCCGAATCAGCGCCGTCACCGCCCGCGCTGTCAGAACCTTCGGGCTTGCCGCCAGGGGGGCACCCGTCTTTCTGGCGGGCTTTTCCGGCCTCAGGGCACGCGGCAGCGTCTCCGGATCGCCAAGAAACCCGAATTCCTCGCCATGCTTGAACTGCACTGGCTGAAGAACCTCGAACTGGCTTTTCTTGCCCTCGACAGGCTGAAGCGCCCATTCGCGGCGGCTGGCCTGTTCAGCGCTCAGTTTCAGAACCGCACCGCGCGGCATCGTCACTACGCCTTCGCATGTGATCTTAATCATGATCTTGTCTTTCTTTTTGTCGGGGAGAATGCCCCGGCGCGAGAGGCCGGGGCATTTTGGTTTCAGTCAGTCCCTCGCCGGTCAGGCGTCGGACATCGTCACCAGGCAGGCGAACTGCCAGTAGCCGTAGCCCACATTTCCGGACCAATCGATGCCGAACAGCTGTTCCTTGTTGAGCTGCTCGTATTCCGTCCCCTCGCCAAGCGAGATGACGTCGGGCTGACCTTCCTCCTGCAGGATGAAGGCCTTGGCGGCGTTGTCCGTGCGGAACACGGCAAACTTCGTGGTCCAGGTCAGGCGCGGATTGATCACGATGTTGATCGTGAACTCGCCCTTCAGCGCGGCAAGGGCCGCGGTCTTGCCGCCCTCGCCGAGAAGGATATTCACCGCCTTGAGCGCCGGGGACATCAGCGACGTCGGCACCATCACGGTAAACTCGTTTGCCGACTGGTTCATCGGCTCGCCGCGATCGTCCTTGATCCCGTACATGGCCTGGGTCGCTTTCAGGATGCCTTCGGCGAACTCGTCGGCTGTCGGGGCAGTCGACGATACAACGGTGTGGCCGATATCGTTCGACTGGGTTCCGGAATCCCCTTCCGAGTGATCGGTGTCGAAAAAGAACTGCCCATCGTAACAGGTGGTGGATTCTCCGGCCATGATCAGGCTCGACAGCAGTTTCGCCGGGTGATCCATCGCCCGCTGCGAAAGCTGAGCCACGCGGACCCGGATCATGCCCAGCTTGTCGCGGCGCATGTCCTTGGACTTGATGGTGATCGAACCTTCATAGTCCTTGTTCGAGATCGTGAAGGAATTCTCCCTCAGCTCGGCCGGGCTGCGCCCGTCAAGGAATTCGCGCATGGCGGGCGCGGTGCCGAGCCAGGCATATTCCTCGACCGCCTGGTCGGAACCGACCTGCATGGCGAGCTGTCCCACCCAGGCGGCGGAACCAGTTTCCAGTTCCGCGAGGATCATGCCACGCACGCCCCTCTCCGTGATTTTCGTATGCTGCATTGGAAGCATCGTCTTGTCCTTTCAGATGCAATGTCAGGTCAAATGCCTGCCCGGTCGGGAAACCGGATCAGACGTCGCCGGCCACGCGGAGGCGGATCTCCGACGCAAGCTGCGCGTCGAACTCGACAACCGCGACGCCGGAGGAAATCCAGCGCAGCACGGTCCCGATCGGACTGTTCGTGCTTGCGGTCAGTGTGAACGTGTTGTCATCGGACGCATAGACGAGAGGCCGATCGTTTGCCGTCACGTCCGTCGCTCCGGCAACGGCAAGCTGTACGCGGCCCTTTGTCTTCACATGCACGTCGAGATCCCCGGCCGATCCGCCGGTATTGTCGACCTTGGCCTCGGCAAACCCCTGGAAAGGATCGCCGGCCTGCAATGGCCGGGAATATCCCGAGCCGTTTTCGCCGACGGCCGCACCTTGGAAGATGATGTCGTCGGCGATCATCGGATAATCGGCATTGTCGCCCATCACGTATCGGCGCTCGGCATTTGCCGCCAGCGTCGTCATGGCGAGGCCGGTTTCGGGAGACAGAACGAACTGCGCCACATGGCCGAGGCCATCCGGAGCAGCAAGCATGGTGAGGGCAGCCAGGGCGCAAAGCACGCCAAGACCAGCCGCCCAGAGAACGGACTTGTTCATGATATCGGTTCCTGTTTTGAGAAGCGGAGGGCAAGGCCCGCGGGAAAGCCCGGTGCGTCAGGCGGTCAGGCCGCCTCGCGCCTCATCGTTGCCACGTAGGATTCGACGGTCGGGAACTCAGCCTTGAGCTTGTCCGAGCCTTCCCATTCCGCTTTCCAGCCCTCCGGCGTGGTCGCTTTGGGTTTCGCACCGTCCGGCGCATCGCCGCTCGGCGTCGAGACCACGCCTTCAGCGGCCTTGTCCATCTTCTGAAGGGCTGCAAGGGCGCCGCCGCCCTGCGCCTTCATTGCCGAAAGAACGCGCACCGCCGCCTGTTCCGGCGTGGTCTTGCCGTCCGCCTTCATCTCGGCGATGAGCGCATCCTGCCCGGGCAAGGCCTGCGCCTCGATGCCCAGAATGCGTTCGCGCTCGGCGGTGGCGCCCCGGCTTTCGGCTTCGGCTTCGATGCCGCTGATCAATTCACCATGCGCGGCCCGAAGGCCTTCCACGGTGACCGGCGTCTTTGCAGGCTTTTCGGCCTGACCAGTCTCTTTGTCTGCCATGATAGTCTCCTGGCCGTTCGGCGCGGCGGCGGCGTCCGCGCGTTCGGGATTGTCACTGCGGGCCGCCAGATCCGCGAGTGTTTCTTCGAGCGTCATCACCGCGTCCACCATTCTGCGCTTCAGCGCTTCCCGGGCATGAAAGACGAGGCCCTGACCGTAACTTTCCAGAATATCTGCGCGGGGGACGCCGCGGGATTGCTCAAGACCGGCAATGAACATCTCCGCGCCATCATCGGCGATTGCCTGCAGCTCCGCCCGGCCTTCCTCCGAATTCGGATCGAGCCGCTTGTTCGGGCTTTGCGCTGCAATAACCTCGACGGTGGTCGCACCCATTTTCGTGAGAATGCCTTCAAGATCGACATAACGGATCAGAGAGCCCACCGATCCGACCAGTGATGTCGGCGAAGCGATCACGCGGCCGGAAGCCGCCGCAAGCCAGTAAGCAGCACTTGCGCCAATCCCGTCGATAAAGGCGGTCACCGGCTTGATTTCCGCTGCCTGCCGGATCGCATTGACTGCCGTATCGATATTGGCAACCATCCCGCCGGGGCTGTTGATGTCGATGAGGATCGCATTGATCTCCTGGTCTTGTGCAACCATGGCGATGTCAGCTGCGATCTCGTCGTAACTTGTAAAGCTCCAGTTTCGCCGCGCATTGATCGGACCTGTCACCGGCACCACCGCCGTCGACCCGACCACACGCACAAAGCTTCCCTTGCCGTAAGGCTGGCCCCGCCTCGAATCCATCATATGCCCGACGCCTGCAGGGCCGGGTTCGCGAAGGTTTCGCGCCGCGTTCAGCCCTTCGCCGATCGCTTCGGCACGCACGGCCCAAAGCGAAAGTCCTCCGGGCGAACCGCCGTTGATCGCCTGCAGAAAGGTCGAGGCGAGCGCCTTCATGTTGAAATCAGGCATCCTGCATATCCTCTTTCAGTTGAGCCGGATCGGCTTCGGATGGCGAGGACGTAGAACTGTCCGCCGTTGACTGACCGGCGTCCGCCAAACGCGCATTTTCGCGCGAGATGGTGTCCGCCTTCACATCGAAGTCGCCGCCCGTCCGTTCCGTCATGATCTGCTGTGACGTCTTGAACCCGTTCTTGCGGTCGAGCGCGTCGGCTTCCGCATCCTTTTTCGGATCGAGTGAGATCCGGACCGGTCCGGTGATCTCCGCGCGCAGCCACGCCTGGCGAAGGATCGGATCATCGAAGAAGCCCGGTGCCGTGATGCGGCCGGTGAGCACCGCCTCCTCGATGACCCAGCCCCGCACCTCCGCCACGAACTGGCGCGCAAAACGGGTCCTGCGTTTGCGGAAACTGTGATAGGCCATTTCCAGCGCAGCCTTCGATGCCGAGTAACTTGCCGTGAAATGCTTGATCAGCAGCTCGAAGGGCAGTTCCAGCGCCACGCCGACCAGCCTCAGGAATGCCTGCGCAAACCCGTCGAAATTCGGGTTCGGCCGCATCGGGTTTGCAATTGTGACGTCCTCGCCCTCGTCGAGACCGATGACAGCCCCGGAGCCCATTTCGATGTTCTTTTCGTCCGAACCGGTTTCACCACCCGCGAGCGGTCCGGCATCTTCATCGCCTGGAAGCCGCTTCACGAAGACCGTGAACATCGCGGAGACGACGGCGGCCCGAACCTCGGCCTCCTGATAATCCCCGAATGCCTTGATGGCTTCGATCACGGGCGCAAAATAGGGGATGCCACGCGTCTGGTCCGGCCGCGACCGGTTGATCAGGTGAATGACGATCCGGCGCCCGTCATTGTAACGGAGAGGCACCCTCCGCCAGTTCACCGGCTTCCTGTAAAGATCGCCGGGATGCCGGTCCGCGACATGAATCGCGATCGGAACCCCGCTCGCATTGTGCTCAACCCCGCCCCGGAGCAGATCCGTATCCTGGCCGTTAAAGGGGTTGCACACCCGATCGGCCTCAATGACCTGGACCTTCGTTCCGTAGCTGTCGCCCGCATCGAGCCTGAACCTGCGGATCGCAAAGACATCCCCGCTTTCAAGCTCCGACCCGAACACCGTGTCCTGCAAATCCCCGAACTCCTCGACCCTTGTCCAGTCGATCGAGGTGCATGCGAGCCGGAATTCACGGTCGGCCGCGGCGTTCCAGTCCTGAGCCTGCGTTTCGCTGATGCCGAGAACCGAGTAGTCACAGGCTGCCTTTACCGCCAGCCCGTCGCCGATCACGTGCGTCTTGTTGGTCGCGATGGCGCCAGTCGCGACAGGCACGTTGCGCGCGATGTGCCGGGAACGCGCGCGCAGGTCATCGGCTTCCGGCAACAGGTCCGCATCGGCGCTGCCGCCTTCGGGAATGAAATTGGCAAGGCCGCGCCGGTCGCGCTTGCCGCCGGCATAGCCACCCTTCCCGCCGGTATAGGCCTGCAGGAGCGTTCGCGCCTTGAGGCGTTCGAGCGCGCGCGCCGGGGCAACCGTACCGATGAGACGATCCAGGAGCGTCGGCTTTGCAATCCGCATGATCATTCACCCACAATGTAGCGTATGCGGCTGCGGCCCGATGCCCGGGCGGAGAGCCGCGCGACCTGGCGCTGCCAGTAGTCGATTTTTTCCGTGATCGTCCCTGCATCGGCCCGCGTCAGCGATCGCCCGGCGATGGAATAGGACTGGTTTTTCGAAACCGCCGCATCCGCCGCCACCCAGAGATCGAGTTGCGCTTGCGCCGTTGCCAGCGTGATTCCCGTCATGGCTCAGATCCCTTTTGAAAAGACACGCCGGCCCCGGCGAGGCCTTGGTGCAGGTGCAGGCGCCGGATCGGATAACTCCGAAGCAGGATCTGCAGCCGGTGCTGTTGCGGCCACCACATCGATCGACGCCTCGGCATAATTGTTCGCCGGCATCTCGGCGGCCCATGCAGGCGCGTGGCTCCAGTCGATTTTCTCGCCCTTCAGAACGATCACCAGGCCTTTCGAATAGACCGAAAGATCGAGCGCTTCATTGCGCAGACCTGACCGCCGCGGCTCCCAGCCCTTGTCGGTCCGATGCTCGGCGCAGAACTCCGCGAACACCGGATCCGGCAAGTCCTTCGGCAGATGATAGGCTCCCGGTCCGGGCTCCTTTCGGGTGAGCGCCAGCGCCACCTCATCCTTCAGCATGTCCGTGCGTATCCGTACCGTCCTCAAATCGGTGCGCTTTTTCTTCCGGTTGCCGAGTACTTTTTCCGGCTCCGAGTAAAACGCCCGGTCGCCCTGCAAACCGGACTGGTTGTTTGCCAGGAACACCCGGTGGCGAAGCCCCCGCTTGCCCGCTTCGCGCCAGAAGCGATAGGCGTTTTCGGTCACGCCCGCAGCACCGCGCATGTCAATGATCATCGCCCGCGCCATCAGCCCGTAACCGGTGCCCGCCACCGGCCAGCGCCGTTCCAGCAGATCCCACAACACATCCCAGTCTTCACTGTAGCGGCCCGGATCGATCGCACGCTTGCCGTCGGCATTCGGGGCATGGTCGGGCGGCAGAAGCATGTCGAACCGCTCGAACAACCACCGCTCAAGCCCGACACCGTAGGCATCCGCCTGCACCACGAAGCGGTTGCCCTGCACATCCACCGACAGCGTGACAAAGCGCGTTTCACGTGGCGCCACCGACATCGGATAGGCCAACGCCAGCGTTTTCAGAACATCCTCGTTTAGCCCTTCGCCGAGCGTCCGGACCTGCGGCAGATACGGTCGACCCTGGTCGACATTGATCGTGGTCTTGATGCTGCTTTCGTCTCCGGTGCGGTCGAATTCCTCGCGCCCCTGCAGATACCTCAAAACCAGCTGGTCCCAAGGCTGCATGGCCGCCACTGGCCCCTCGCACCAATAGGACACGATGTCGGTTGACCGGATGCGCGGATCGTCGATCTCGCACAATTCGCCGTCATCGGTTTCGTGCAACCAGACTGCGGCCTGGTTCAATGCGCCCTTTTGCGCATGACGGATCAGGCCACCACAATGCGGGCACACCATCTCGACTGTCTTGGCTGATTGACCTGCCGATTCGCTGGTCTGCCATTGCAGCCGCTCGAACAAGGGCTGGAACCGGTCCCCGCAATCAGGGCAGTGCCAATAGAGCTTTCCGCGCGTGCCACGATTGTAGATCGACAGGATGCCGGTGGTCGGCGGCGCCTGGTGCGGCGTCTCCGGTTTCCAGTCATCCACGAGGATCGGCCGCCCCGGTGATCCTTCCGCGACTGTCATGCCGAGCGATCCGAAGGTCTGAGTGCGCTTCCGCCCGAGGTCGAAGGGCGATCCCTCGCCGTCGACATCTTCGACCATGCGGTCGTAATCGGTAAACAGCACATCGGGAATGTCGAACATGGAAAGCTGACCGATCACCGGCCATCCGATCCTCAGACGCATTCCGCCTTCGAACCGCTTGTCGTGAATATTGTTGTCGCCCCGTCCCTTGCCGAGCTTCGCCGCAACGCTTGGCGTGACCCGGATCATGCCGTCGACCTTCTCGATTGAAAACTCGCGGGCCGTGTCCTTCGTCGGACATAGCACAAGCATGTTTCGCGGCATGCAGTCGACCCGGTGGCCGATCGTGTTCTGGATCAGGTGTTCGGTCTTGACGGTTCGCGCCGGACCACAAAACACCACAGCCCCATACCGCCGACTGGTGACCTGTCTTGCAGGTTCGACCATGTAGGGCGCAAAATCGTTTTGCCACCGACCCGAATAGGCAAGGGTCCGGATGTAACGGCTTTCCGAGGCCCAGGTCGGAACGTCGATTCGCCGCGGAGAACGCAGTGCCGGCAGGGCCTGCGCCACGATCGAGGATGGATCCGCAAACGGCGGCGGCGGCATGTCGCCCAGGAAGCGGGCGATGATCTGCTTTCGATCAAGCACTCCGGACAAGCCTGTTCAGTGAAACGTCAGGCGGCCGGAACCTGCGCACCGGTGTTGTTGATGGATACCGAAAGCACAGATGCCGACTTCGCAACGCCGATAAAAACGATGTAGTCATCCTCGACCAGATCCGCATAGGGCACGATCTCGCCGGCCGTCGCGCCGAGATAGTAGGCAAGCCCCACGGTCAGCGTTGCCCCGATCGTGATGTCGCCGCTCTTGAGCACCTGTTGCGGCTGTCCATCGGAAGCCGAATTCAGCGCTATGCCGTAAGCCTCGCGCACACCGGAAGTCGCAGCGTCGCAATCGGCAAGCCCGTATTTGCTGTTGGTGCTGTTGCGGTAAACAACCTCGCCCTGGGTGATTGCAGCGCCGGCCACCCCGTTCTCCACATTCGCGCCGGATGCGGCGAGGACATTGGCAGCCGTGATCGAGAGTGCAGTCATGGGACCCGCTCCTGGTTTGTTGGTCGGATTGAGAAAGGATTGAAATCAGGCGTCGAACAGCGTCTGGCCCGGCTGCTTGTCATTGGCCTTCACAGGCCGGATTTCGAAGAACCGGGTGATCCGTCCACGCATGTCTTCTAGGGTTCCGTCGCACAGATCGATGACCTTCTCGGCATCGGATGGCGCAATCAGGTTCTCGCGTTCCATCGTGTCGGGCAGCGAAGCCAGGACATCGCGCACTGTCGAGAAAATTCCCTCCAGCAAGTCGGCAACCTCGCCCCGGTCGATCAGTTCGTTGCGCGCGCGCTGGAACTGCTCATAGGCGAGCTGCGCCGCGATCGCTTCCTGCTTTTCCTTCGGGCTCAGCGCCTCGATGCTGTCGCCGGGCTTGCCGCCAGTGAGCGCCAGCCGCATCGCCCGGATTGCACTTTGCGCCGCGGCACTCCGCTCGTGGTCGTTCCGCTCTTTCGCCTTGCGCCAGGCATAGCAATGCGACGCGCGGAATTCGTAGGCCTGGCCGTTGGTCCCTTCCCGCTCGACCGGCAGGCCCTGGCTGATCCATGTCGTGATCGTGTTCGCCGCAACGTTGAAGAATTCGGCCAGCTCCGACCGGTTCAACACGACGTCATCGACCCCGTCCGGCAGCGGAAACTCCACCGCCAGTTCCGCAAGCTCGTCAGGGCTCAGATCATGTTTCTCAGGCATCACAACAACAACAATGAAAACTCACACCCGCCCCAGCCCCGACAATTCGGAAAAGCCCGCGGACGGGAAATACCCGCGGGCGGTGGAAGTGCCGGGAGGACCCGAGCTATTGATCGGAGACTGCGCGATCAGCGTCGAAAAATTCGGTCGAGTTCGCGGGCATAGAAGTTCGGGAACAGCCGCCGGGCGTTTTTCTCCATGGTCCTGCGCCAATGGAAGCGCTTGTCGTACTTCGCTGTCGGCGTGAAGGTGACCATCAGCTTGAGACCGCCGCGCCGTTCTCGTTTCCAAACACCGACGGTTCCGTTGATCTCCGCGATGAAATGATCAGGCCGCGCCAGCATGGTGGCCAATTGTCTGCGGCCCATGTTGCCGAACTTGTTCAGCCTTGCATTCGATGGCACGGGAAGGAACTGGCGCTTGGGCTTTCTGGTTCCGCCTGCCTCCTCCAGTTCGAGATAACCTGCCTGAATATCCTTGATGAAGACCCGGGCCTTCAGGTTCTGCTTTGTTGCCCACCGCATGGCGGCGGAGTTCTGGGTGAACCTCGTGGGCCTGTCGAATGCTCGCACCGTGTGCCTGTTTGATACCCCGACAAGTTCCTTTGCGGTGGCAGTCAAGGCCTTGGCTTGTGCAAACCGGACATCATTGCGAACCCGCTTAACGCCCTTTGTGAAAGCCGCTGCGTTGGAAACAACGTCGAACTGCATCTGTTTCTTTCGGACATAGCTTGCGCACTGGCCCTGAATCGATCGCCTCATCATAGAGGCTGTCAGGGCGGGGTCCGACCGGCGTACCGACCCGGAAGCATTATCGCTTCGCTCCCATCGGGCTGCGCATCGCGCACCGTCAGGTCAGGGGCTCACTCAGGATCATCGGATCATCCCGGCACTATTTAAACTCACAGCTTTTCGAGAATGGCAAGAGGCAACGTAACGGGCGTCATGCGCCCGAACACATCCGCCTCGACCACCGCATCACCACGCCCGTCCGCGCGCACCGACACCACGACACCGGCAAACCCGCCGAACGGACCTTCCACAATCCGCACCTTGTCACCGGCCCGATACACCACCCCGCTGTCATGCTGCCAATCAAGCGAGCCGTCATCGGCTTTCGCCTTGAATCTCATGACTTCTTCGTGGCTCATGGGGATCGGAATTTCATCCACGGAAAGCAGCCCGACCACATGCGTGATCGCCATCAATCCCGCGCAGACCTCGGGACAATAGTCGAACCTGACGAGCACATATCCGGTGATGGCAGGCTCCGTTCTGGCAGCCACAAGACGGTGCCTTATGCGCCTTTCGCGCCCCTTTCGCATCGGCACCAGCGTCTCGATCTTGTACCGCTGAAGCTCATTTTCCACAGCGATTTCGCGCCCGAATTCCACACGAAGACAGAACCATGGCGAATCGGCGCCTGCAGGACCGGCCTCGTCTTCAAGGTGACCCAGCCTGATTCGGTTCATCCGCTCATCGAAACGGCTGGACGATGACGCTCCGATCCGCGATCCCCGAAACCTGTTCTCGTGCATCATTGAGCCGCCTCGCTTGTTTTGTGTGATTGCCCTGCCAGGGCCTCTTCAAACGCGGCGATACACTGCGGACCGTCCTTGGGCATGAAGAGACCTTCCATCGCGTCGCGCCGCGGGAGGTCCGGCCATGCGCGGCGCTTGAATTCATCCTGCCAGTCGCTCCAGACGCTGCAGCCCTCGGGCACGAATTCCATCGCATCCTTGAGCGCATGAAACCGCTCGGGCGCCACCAGGCCCCTGTTGGTCTGTGCAAGCTGAAACAGCCCGGCGAGCTGCGGCCATGCCCGGCGAACCGTTCCCGCCAGCCACACCCCACCCGCACCCGGCGCATGCTCCGGGTGCTCTGGCCCCCTGATCAGCGTGGCAAACACCAGCGCCGCCCACACCGGCCCCATCGAGGGCGCCCATCCATCGGGCTTGGCATGTTCGGCAGGCCTGGCTCCCTGCGCCGCCGCCCGTTCCGCCTTCAGCAGCAGTTCGGGGTCGAGACCCTCCCAAAGCCTGTCGCGGATAAACACGCCCACCGGCACCGGCTTTCGCTTGCGAGTGGCGAGATCCCGCAGATAGGCATCGCGCCACCGCTCGGCATGGCACCGGTCCGCCTCGTCGAGCCTTGCGAACTGCTTGCCGATATAGCCCGGCGAGGAGGTGTCCCAGTCGGGCCAGGGCCCCGCCGCAAATCCCTTTCCGTTGCAGAACCGCATCACCCGCTTCTCGAAATCCGCCGTTCCCGGCACGGTCGACGCATCGGGCTTGTCCGATGTGGCAGGCTGCACCCCTTCCCGCTCACCTGCATCGTCCGCGCTCGCGCGCACTCTCTCTCTTGATGGTTCTATTGATGGTTCTATGGGGGTTTGGGTGTCACGGTGACACCCTTCCGTGTCGTGGTTGTCACCCTTATCCGACACGGTGTCACCCTTGGATTGAGGCAAGGGTGACATGGTGTCACCCTTTTTCCGGCCCTTGTTTCGGCCCCATTCGGCGAGCGGCAAGGCCTCGACCTTCGCCATGTCAAAGTCATATCGCCGCGTGGACCCCGGGCCGCGCCCGCCTTCGTCAACGACGATCAGAATGCCATCCTTCACAAATGCATCCAGCACCCGCTGGACCGTTCTTTCAGACAGCTCGGTCTGCGCAGCCACACGCTCGACAGAAGGCCAGATACCGCGCCCCTCATCATCGGCATGGTCAGCCAGGCGCGAGGCGACAGCCTTCTTCGACCGGTCTCCAAAAGCGCGCTTCCAAACGACGTCCGAACAGTAATTGCTCATTCCGCAGCCTCCCGGGCCTGCGCCAGATGCGGCACGTTGGCGGCCGTGATGGCGGCTGCAAGCGGCGGGCACACGCTGTTGCCGGCGCGGCCCACCTGGTCGGATTTCGAGAACATGTTGCCGGCCGCATCCCGCTCGATTTCGTAGTCGGCGGGAAACCCTTGCGCGTTGAACAGCTCGCGCGGCGTCAGCATCCGCATGCCGATATCCACCATCACCAGCGTTACCGACACGCCTGTTTCAAGCGCCACGTCCAGCGTCACGAACTCGCGGTCATCCCAGAAGCCATGGGCACGCAGGAAGTCCGCCACCTCGCGGGCCCGGGCGTGATGCTCCGGCGCGAAGGGCGGGGCGGAGAGAGCCGCCGTGGCAAGGCAGAACCGGTCCTTCGTGGTCACGGTGTGGAGCGGATCGCCTGGCTCCTGCCCATCACCCGTGCCGTAGTATTTGGTGAGCGCACCGGCGACGATGCCAGTCTTGTTCACGCCCGCGGTGACTGATCCCGTCGGTTCCGATCCGGCATGGCCCACCGAAGCCCCAAACTGGCGCGTCACATGGGCCGCCACGAGGGCCGATTGCCCGCCACCCGTGCAGGCAACGCGTGCAGGCTCATCGGCAGGGCTGGCGCGCCGTGTGCTGCCCTTCATGGAAAGCATGCTGGCTGCGACCAGCTGGCTCTGGCTTCCGGATTGCGTGGCTGTTGCAACCGGCTGATCCGCTGCACGCCCGATCACGCCATTCCCGTTGTGCTGAGCCATATAAGCCGCGATCGGCGCATGCTTGACACCGCCCGCCACAACCGTGCCCAGCGGCGCATCAGGATCGAGCGAGCGCGGCGCCTGCCCTTCCCTCTCGCCATAGCCCGTTTGCGCCAGCGAGGCGGCGACACAGGTCAAACCCGCCCCGCCGGCGGTCACCGTGTGGGCAGGCTGATCGGCACCCTGAAACGGCTTTCCGGCGTTGCGCATGGTCATCAGGTGCGGCGCGATCACCGCGTTCTGGTCCTTGGCCGATGCCGTCACCGTGTGCAGCGGGTCGGCAGGATCCCGGATCGCGCCGCCCTGCTGGGCATAGGTCATCACCGGGGACACTACGCCCAGCGGTGCAGCCCCGCCGGGCCGCTTCTTGAAACTGTTCGCCGTCACGGTCGGCGCAGGCTCATCCATCCCCGAACCGGTTGCGCCGGAGTTGAACCGGGTCAGTGATGGCGCAATGACGGCGTGGCGGTTTTCGGTCACC